>Ga0207706_10000004_pt1 | contig 280765 bp, 295 predicted proteins | sample KBSC53metaG_FD_184318 | JGI IMG/M metagenome (GOLD analysis project Ga0207706, IMG submission 184318) | Corn rhizosphere microbial communities from Kellogg Biological Station, Michigan, USA - KBS C5-3 metaG (SPAdes) (version 2) | ecosystem: Host-associated > Plants > Roots > Rhizosphere >...
TTGGTTTGGTGGTAAGAAAACGATTGCGACGACCTACTACAGCCTCGACAAGAACAACACCAAGCATAGTGCAAGCCCACTTAAACCTGTCGTGTTTGGCGTTGGAGGCATGGACAAGTACGAGGTCTCTGGCTACTACACACCTGGCACGACACTAGCTATTAAAGCTGGCAGCAAAGAACTTGCTCACACGACTGTAGATAAGACAGGACGATTCAAGCTTGCAAACATTACGCTTAGCACGAACTTCGTATCTGTTGCGCTTTACGAACGAATATCTACGGGCTGGTTTAGCTCAAGAGACACTAAGCTTACTGACGACCAGTATGTTGATGCACGAGCCCATAAACTCCTTGCGGAGTTACCTGTTTACACAAAAGAAGTGACTGTATCTCAATCGGTTCCGTTTACTGAGCAGACCGTTGAAAGTGGTAGCCTGAACAAAGGTGAAACGAAGGTAACACAAGAAGGCGTTAATGGCTCGAAAGATATTATTTATCTCGTTACCTACAAGGGTGATAAAGAAACTGGTCGACAGCAAAAGAACGAGATTGTTACAAAGCAACCTGTAGCAAAGATTACGAGTGTTGGGACATATGTTGCGCCACCAGCTTATACGGCACCAACCAGCTGCCCAAATGGGACATATACCAACAGTGCAGGTAATACCGTCTGTAGTCCTTACTCTGCTCCGTCAGCGCCCGCTGGAGCTACTGCGCAGTGTGGAGATGGAACTTACAGCTACAGCCAGTCGCGACGTGGAACTTGTTCGCATCATGGTGGAGTGGCGAGCTGGTTGTAGATGCAATTGAAAGGTCATGTCTTCTGTTAAGATTAAGCTATGAGCAATAAAACAGATCAAAGCGCGGCATCTGCCCCATATAAGCGGTATCTCACAGAAGGGCTGATAATCCTTGCTTTAACAATATCCGTATATGCCTTAGTTTACGCATATAATTATGGCTTCCTTCTTTACTATAGGATACCAGCCGAATTTGCCTCTTTCTCGGTGGCATCAATTTTCAGTACAAGCATTCCAATAATAGGTATGGTCGTATTTCTGTTAAGTTACGCATCAGTTGTAGATATTGACGACCTGAGGTCTAAAGGGCGACACTCAGGGCTACTCCTAAACATCGTGATTCTTCTTATATTCTCTGCGGCTACATTCGTACTGGCAAATATCTTAATGGGTGGCATGTCTGGTATTTGGATAAGCGGATTCGCGGTATTGCTTTACATAGTATTGAAGTATTTTGTATGGCCAGCTATACGCTATCGACAACCGATCAACTATATCGAAAAAGTTAATAAATATATAGATGCTAGACTAACAAAAAGTCAAACGATGCAAGATTACATATGGAACTTTGCCCTGTACAGGAAGAGTGCATTCATCGTTTTACTTATTGCGCTGATCGCGTTTACCCTAGATTACGGATACAGTCAAGCGAGCAATAAAAGTGAGTACTTCGTTTCAGACCACTCCTCCAGCTACGTCGTAGCAAAATTTCTAGATGACAAAGCTATACTTGTGGAACGCGAAAAAGGAAATAAGCTTGGGAGGAGTATTAAGATAATTGAGGTTACAGATGATCATACTTTCACGCGCCAAGAAATAGGCCGCTTAAGTCAATAGACTACATGACAATAGTCAGTGCACTTTGGAGTGGTCAAGAGAGGTGGTCTTCATTCCATAAGAGTATAATTATAGATATGAAGCTTAAGCTGCCAGAAATTGAAGGTGAAATAAATAAAGAAGACTATGATTTCTTGCAGAAGATTTCATCAAGTGATCTAGTTGGCTTAATCGGCGGAGATTGGATCAAAGAGTGGAGATGGAACAACCTAGTTAAGATTGCTGAGCGCGTTAGAAGAAAGTGCGACCAGAAGGGCCTCAACCCCAAACAGGTATCGCCTAAATTTCTCAGCCAATTCTTTGAGTCGTCATCATTAGAAGAGAATGAGACTCTGCAGGAGATGTGGGCGAATCTGTTAATCAATCGAAGCATTGATTCAAAAACAAATAGCTACTATATCTCTATTCTTCAGAATCTCGAGCCAACGGAAGCCGAGCTTATTAATATGTTGTTTGGCCAGAGTGACAATAGCCATGAAACATCATTCGACTTTGATAAGGTACTCACCGCCTCCCAAGGCTCAGTTACGCGAGAGCAGTTGGCTGTCATGATACAAAAACTATATAGCTTTAACATTCTCCGCCCACCTATAAATGAAGGAGTCTTTATGGGCCCTTATCCTGCCGCGCTTGAGACCATTCAAGCTTTCAGGTTTAGTGAAATGGGAATTGACTTTTGTAAAATCTGCAATAATATACAAGATTAGTAAATTATATATTGAACGCTAATTTGATTTAAATTTGCAGTAAGCTCGCACCGTCCTTAACTTTCTGACACTATTTGATTAGCTATACCGATTGACGGCTAAAAATGACGGCTACAGAGCCTAACATGAGCTGTCTATGCCTTACTTGTACATACTCAGACACCTCGGTGAAGGTGGATGGAATAGTTGGGATGGGCGGTCTTCTAAGCCTAAGGTCGCAGGTTCGAACCCTGCTCGGGGTACCAAGTTTAGAGTTCATTATTTCAGCTTTTAAATTTAGTTTTGACATCTCATACACCATTTTTGAGTTAGAAACTTGGCATCCATCTGTTATCATTAAAGGAAGATGAAAGAAGTATACGTGCTAAGGCACGCCAACTGGGATGGAAAAGATGACACACTCACCGCGCAAGGTGAAGCTGCCGCAGAGGAATATTCTGCGCACCTACCTAAATTTGCAACTGTATATTCCTCCCCATTTATACGCACCCAACAAACAGCTGAAAGATTAAGCGGGGTGAAGCCTCGCATAGATGATGCGGCGTCTATACCTCAGGCACCTGCAGAAATAAGGGATCAAATCCTCGCGCGTCGGACTACTCACCCGCTCGGTATTGCAGGAGCCTTATTTGAGACTAAAGAAGCGCATAATGCCTTAAGAAGCGCTGGCCAAGCACTTAGCCTTCTCATTCAACAAGCGCTGAATGAAATTGAAGATGACCAAAAAGCCTTAATTGTATCTCATGATGGCACAATGATTGCAGCAGAGAGAGTGCTGACAAATACCGACTTTACTGAACCGCTCACGCATACCTATAGTGAGCTTGAAGGCTTTAGGGTTGATGAGAGTCTCCAGCTTAAGCGACTCACTTCTTAGTAGCGCATGTTAGCGTAGTTTTAATTTGATCAAGTCGAGCCGATATGTTTGTCGTATTTTTGACGGCTATGGAGCCTAACATAAGTCGTCTATGCCTTACTTGTACATACTCACACACCTCAGTGAAGTTGGTTGGATTAGTTGGGATGGGCGGTCTTCTAAGACCTAAGGTCACTAGTTCGAGCCCAGGTCGGGGCACCAAACATACGCACTTTATAAACGCAGAGCGTTTTAGTGTTTAAGGTATAATTATTCTTATGTCAGAGAGAAGAGCTCATGGGATTATCAAGCAAGAACACCTGAATCGTAAAAACGATTACCTATTCCGTATATCGATGAAAAGTTTAGTTCATAATGATGAAGGTCACGTCCTTGTTGTTAAAGAATCGGGAAGAGATTGGTGGGATCTACCCGGTGGAGGTATGGACCACGAAGAAAGCATAAAGGACGCAATTGCACGTGAACTTTATGAAGAGGTTCGTTTTACTGGTGATTTTACCTATCAAGTCATACAAGTTGAAGAGCCTCATTTTTTGGAACATTCTCAAGTGTGGCAAGTGCGGATGATTTTTGCAGTGAAACCGGCAAATATGTCATTCGAACTTGGCGAAGACGCAGACGAAATAATTTTTATCAATCCTGAAGACCTTAAGGGTTCACATGATTCAGTGGAACAAAAAGTCCATGAGTACTCACAACTCGCAGCTAAATTGCAAAATTAGTTCTAACCTTGCACAAGGTGAGAATTTAAATATTAGTTAGCTCTGGCACTTTAGCCATGGCTAGTTCAATAGTAATCGACATTATCTTTGATACACTGAATATATGATTAAGAAGGTTATGGTATTTACTCTATCCATCGCTGTATCTTTCGCTGCAGGAGCAATCGGTTCGCTCGCTACTATTCCAAATATTCCTTCGTGGTATGCAGCTCTTGAAAAGCCCATGCTCAATCCTCCAAATTGGGTTTTCGGGCCAGTTTGGTCAGTGCTCTATACATTAGTGGGAGTTTCACTAGCGCTAGTAATTTTAAAGTCAGGCAAGCAGGTAAAGAAAAAAGCCTATTACTGGTTTGGGCTTCAGCTTGTACTTAATGCACTGTGGTCATTGACATTCTTTGGCCTCCATTCGCCCTGGCTTGGCGTGGTCGTAATTATCGGACTCATTGCCAGTATCATACTGACAATTCGTGAATTTTATGGAATTAATAAATACGCAGGCTGGCTACTCGTACCTTATCTTGCGTGGGTTTGCTTTGCAACCTATTTGACAATTGGTGTTGCGCTACTGAACTAGGTTGATCAATTAGAACTCCGAGGATAGCAGTGGTCTACCGTTACCTTGCACCAACAGCTTTAACGAGTTCTTTAGGATTCTTATATTTGCTATGATGATGCTATGACGAGAATCATTGAAACACACAGAAAAATATCATTTGCAGCTGGCACACTCTATCTCCTTACCTTTATCTCAATACCTACCCTTTCGCTCTATAAGCCTATTAGGGACGCAGGGTATGTTACTAGTGATGGCTCTGACACGGGTGTCATTATAGGTGTACTCCTTGAAATTATTATGGCTTTAGCTTGCATTGGTACTGCGGTTGTACTTTATCCTCTTTTAAAAAAGCAGAGCGAGACACTCGCGCTCGGACTTGTTGCCTCACGAATACTCGAAGCAAGCTGTATATTTATAGGTGCGACACTTATACTATCGGCAGTAGATTTTCATCACACTAGCGGCGCCTCGCCTATACTTACATCGATTACTAATCTATATGACCGCGTCTTCCTACAGAGTCAAAGTTTTCTGCCTGCGATTAACGACCTTTTATTAGGCATCCTTTTATATAAATCTCGACTTGTGCCGCGAGCGCTTTCGCTCATTGGAATTATCGGTGCATTTACACTCCTTATCGGCTATGGTGCTGTCATGTTTAATGTCATTGGCCAGCACAGTTCGTGGGCGGGCCTTTCAGCACTCCTTGTTGCGCTCTTTGAATTTTTATTAGGTATCTGGCTTGTCGTTAAAGGTTTCAATCAAAAATCTGTTGCAGCTCTAGAAAAGTAGGTCGCAGATATTATGGAGTTAAACATGCAAGTTATTATCAATGCCCTGCGCTCTTCATGGAGTAAGGACACAGCTTTTAACCCTAGCGAATGGAGTGAAGATAACAGAGCGCGCGGGCAGTGTGTCGTCTCTAGTCTGGTTATACAGGATTATCTCGGTGGCGAATTAGTACGTTACATGATAGACGAAGGCAACCTGCACGAAACGCATTACGCAAATATGCTCGACGGTGGAGCGATCCTTGATACGACAGCATCCCAGTATTCCAGGCCTGTAACTATGTGTATTAAGCCAATCGACCTAAAGGGTTTCGCGTCTGCCCGCAAAAAACGGCTCGCCGATGATTCGACACGAAAACGATACGAAATCCTCAAAGCTCGTGTTGACCAATTACTCGCTGAGAGCATACGTGCGTAAGCAATTAGCCTCCTTCATTCATTAGATTTTAGGCAAACAAAACTCTGATTTCGTATACTATGTTCGTCACTTTTATCTTGAATCCTGCCACCAGGTGTACAGCCGTATATTTGCCGTACACAACTTCTGGAGGTATTGACATTACTATGTATACATGTTAAATTCAATAAGATTCGATGCACTCGCGTCGGACTGAGCTCGAGGGAGAGCTGTCATGAAGGTCATCAAGATCGTCGCCGCGGCGACCGGCACCCTGCTGGTCCTCAACGCCGCCGCCAACCTCACCATCCGCAAGGCGCGGACCAGCGCCGGCGCCAAGGACGTGATCCGCGACGCCGTGCTCACCGCTGTCACGCCCGCCGTGGTCACCTACCGCGGTGCCGACGCGGCCTGAGCCGCACAGCATCACCTCGCTCTACCTGCGCCCCCGAAACGGCCCTTGAAGTGGCATTAGCCCTTCAACCGCCCCTTCGGGGGCCGTTTTGCTTATTAGCCCAGCTAGAGCCTTATACCGCCCTGGGGTGATCTACTACCCTTAATTTCAACATCCCCGAGGCCTGCTGCTATCATGGTTATATGAAGACAATAATCTTTCGTCTAAAACCTGGCGCCGATCTTAAAAGTTCAATTGAAGGAGTAATTAAAGAGAATGCCGTTAAGGCTGGCTTTATCGTTACTTGTGTTGGAGGACTTGAACAAGCAACCGTACGCATGGCCGGCGCAAAGCCAGAGGCGCAGGATATTCGAACATTTAGAGGCGACTTTGAAATCGTATCTCTAGTAGGCACGTCGTCTCTCAATGGCACTCACCTCCATATGTCGTTCTCCGACGACGAGGGCATAGTGCGCGGTGGACACCTCAAAGAGGGCACGATCATTCATCCGACAGCAGAAATTGTTATTGGCATAAACGAATACATAGAAATGAAACGTGAGATGGACGAAGAAACAGGTTTTTCTGAATTAGTTGTAAGCTAGTTCATATTCCAGAGAATACATCTAATTTTACACAATGCATTAGAGCATATAAAATACAGTTGGCGACGAGAGGAGAATTATGCGCCGACCTGTAATCGTAGGACTGGCTCTTACGACGCTGCTCATGTCAGGATGCTCGGGAGCCGGGCATCAAAGCAACGATGGACAGAATACTTCCGCAACCTCACCACCCGCACAGGTCGTTCCTGACTACGGTGGTGGCTGCAAGGAGGGGTTCACCATCTGGACGCAGAAGCAATTCAGCGCTCCGGACGGAGGCTATGGCACTCTGGTTCGCAGCACGTTGAACGCGACAGGTCAGCATGCGGGCCTCAGCGGCAACGACAAGCTGACCGCAACTGGGTGGTTCGACACGGGAGAATCTCTCTACCCAAGCAACCCGGCTGGAATCCGCGGCGAAATCTGGTACTACATTCCGCAGCTGCCGAATGGTGGTGCGGGATGGGTGCCAGACGCTGGTGTTCGCGCCGTCCAGACGAAACCAGCAACAGGTAATCGCGACAGCGACTACGACCAAGCATCTCAAGCGGCTCCGAAGCCGCAGAAGTGCAAATTGACCCATTGACGTCGCCATGTGGCAGGATGTGGCCCCAAGGGGCTACATCCTGCCGAGGGATCTATGCCAGATATACTCACATTTATACGGAAAAGATATCGCCTGCTATACTTAATATTATGCAAATAACGACAGTCCAGTGGAACATAGGCGGTGGTAAAATCCTAAACTCAGGCTCTGACCCAACAACGATGTCTTCTTATTCGGATGATGGCCTCGAGTACATCGTGGACTATCTAAAAACTATCCAGCCAGATATTATTACACTTCAAGAAATCCATATCAACAATGAGCTAAATCAGGCAGAATACATTGCAGGCCAACTTGGCATGACGTACTGGATTAGTGATGTGTTATCAGAATCACATATTGAAGAGGGCCAAAAATTAAGCCAGGCAATCATTTCGAAATATCCGATTACAAATAAAGAATTCCAGCTTTATGCAAATCCCAACAAACAAGCCCCTAGTGATGACGGCTCCACTACATGGTACTCGCATGATAAAGGGCTTACTCGATGCAATATTAGCCTGGGCGAGGTTATGCTCAGTACAACCACGACACATCTCACGCCTTTTCGATTGTTCAGCATCGACCCACAGTCGGAAGAAGGACGTTACATCCTTCAGGATGTTGAGAATAAGCTCATAAATCATTCATCGCGTCAGCTTATCCAGGGTGATTTTAATTTGGACTTCACTCGACTTGCACCGATTTTTCCGAAACTCATAACCGAAGATTTAAAAGAAGTTTCTCTTGAAGAAGGAACAACACCGAAAGGTAAGCGATATGACCATGTTCTTTACGAGGGAATCCGACTGGTCGAGAGTACTGTAAACAAAGAAGCACTGACCGATCACTACCCTGTCGTTACAAAGTTTGAGATTGCGGGCTAAAGGTGACCACTATGGACTCTATATCAGGTGATCAGAGTGATATCGGCGTTATTTTCTTGAGTGGTGCAGGCCTGCAAGGCTGGATATGGGAGAAGGTGCGAGAAAAAATCAACGCCCCAAGCATGACTATAGACTTCTCGGCACTCGACAAAAACAGTAGCCTCAACGACTATACTAATACAGCATTGGAGCAGGTTGATCGCCTTGGTGTCGCAAAATTTATCATCGTAGGCCACTCAATCGGTGGCGTAGTGGGTAGCGAGCTTGCTAAAAAACTTGGCAAAAGGCTTGTAGGCTTTATAGGAGTGTGCGCCGTTATTCCAGAACCCGGAGAGGCGTACCTCTCTGCCTTCCCTCTCCAGCAAAGGCTTATGATGAAGTTGATTTTTAAACTTGCAGGCACAAGACCACCAGAATCAATGATTAGAAAAGGCCTTTGCGCGGGCATTCATAACGAAGATACTGATAGGGTAGTAAGAGATTTTAGGCAAGAAGCCGTACGACTCTATACCGATTCGACGTCAACTACGCCACTCCCCAAGTGCCCGAATCTCTATATCTGTACATCAGCCGACAAAGACCTTCCTTTATCGCTACAGGGAAGAATAGCGAGAAATCTTTCAGACGTTACTATTGCGACCGTTGATTCGGGCCACCTGCCTATGCTTAGTCATCCTGGCGAGGTGGCCACGTACATCAATGATTTCTTGAGCTAGGATTTTCCAAATAGCTGCATATTTACCTCGCCCTCATCTTCATGAGTGAGGAGCTGTATACTCTGTATTTCAAGAGCGCTGAATAGCGCAAAGTCACCCTGCGAATCGCGATAAATAGACAGTATCTTTTCGTTATCGTCATCGCCTGCAATGCGGTTGATTGAGACGGTTGCACACTGGGCACACTCGTGAATGAGCATGATTTCCCCTTGTCTCCCTATGCCTTCGTGCTTGAATGTGAGTCCGACTGGGCGCATGCCTCCAAGACATTCAGCCCTACGGTCACCCTTGTTTTCATCGACATGTTTGGACCATAGGCAAATATTACAGTGATTACGGTTCACCGTACCCATGTAACTATTAATAACCACCCACTGTTTACAATGAGAGCATTTAAACCCGCCAGCGTTATGCTCCTTCTTCCATTGTTTTTGCTTTTTCTTTTCATTATCAAAATATTCATTGCGATATTTCACAAAAACCTTGCTTCACAAAAAACCAGCCACATTGGCTGGTCACTGGATAGCGTGAAACTATTTTAGATGATTGTGAGTTCTTAAGTAATGACTAGACCAGCCAAAGTTACCCCTTCTTCAAGGGATGTAGCTGTCGCAATGGTTATGTGATTACTCTTACTTACCATAGAATTGATACTATACCACTACAGCTTTGCGTAGTCAATGACGGAAATCTCAGCCCAAGCGCTCACTTAGCACTGACTAGTTCTTGGAGAAATACGGTTGCTTTCTTGCGAACAGATTTAGACGCGTGGTTTGCCTGAGTTTTGAAGAGAGGTTCAAGTTCGCCTGCCGAAATGTAGCCTTGGTTACAAAAACTGAGCAACGTCTTCATTACATTCACAGAGACTATCCAATCGACATCTGTTGATTGGATACGTTGCTTTAGCCACTCCACCGCTTTCTTGCACTGAATGTCATTGAGCTTCACTTCGCCAAATATTTGTGCAATATGCCACTGAATTGACGGTTGCTGGCTTTTCGTTAAATCACTAAAAATAGATTCTAGATACGTCTGTCCGAGTTCTGGCCTATCCTTTACTACTTTCTCAAATGTATCGATAGCACGCATTCTTACCCATGCATCATCGGCGAAAATACAATTAAATAATTCCTCAAGTCGCGAGGGGTCATTCTGCACAGTTTGTAACACCTCTCCTGCCCTACCTAATGAATTAGCGTGCCCGCCTGCTGCAAGAATATCTTCGAATGGTTCCATGACTTCATTATATCGCTGAGAGCCCAGATACACCCAACTTTGCTCTTTACATATCGCTTACGCGAATCCTATAATGGGCTCCTATTATGAAAACAAATCAATCTACATCGGCCGTCTTGATGGTTCGCCCGACAAGCTTTGGCTTTAACGAGCAAACCGCACTTACTAACGCATTTCAAAATCATACAAATCTAAGTGCCGATGAAGTACATACACGGGCTAATCAAGAATTCACCAATATGGTAGCAAAGCTGCGCGAGAACGACATGCATGTTACCGTTTTTGAAGATAGCGACACCCAACCAAAGCCTGACGCTGTGTTCCCTAATAATTGGTTCAGCACGTGGGGTGATGGCCATGTATACTTTTACCCTATGGCTACAGAAAGCCGACGTGTCGAGCGGAGTTATGTCGCAGTTCAGGCATTAGCGGGTGAATTTAAAATCGCCGAGACTACCGATATCAGCTCTGCCGAGGCATATGGGATTGCGCTCGAGAGTACAGGCGTGATGATTTTTGACCATATTAACAAGATTGTTTACGGATGCATTTCGCCGCGCTGTGATGCGAGCTTGTTTACGAGCCATGCACTCGAGCTCGGTTATAAGCCCATTCTTTTTCGTGCCTATGGGCAGGATGGTACTGCCGTATACCACACTAATGTTTTGATGGGAGTCCAGAGTACGACTGCAGTGATTTGCGCCGAAGCTATCACCGATAAAGCCGATCGAAAACTTGTGATTAACACCCTCAAAGACACTGGCCACGAGGTGGTTGAAATCTCACAATCTCAGATGTCGGCATTTTGCGGTAATGTTTTAGAGCTTCAAAGAGATAACGGCGAACTACTCCTTGCGATGAGTCAAACAGCCTATGACAACTTCACCAATGAACAGCGCTCAGTGCTGGGTGCTGATAAAACGCTTTTACCTTTTAGTATTCCGACAATTGAGACTATTGGCGGTGGAAGCGTGCGCTGTATGCTCGGTGAGAATTTCCTGCCTAGAAAGTAGTTGCGCTATTTGGTTTGCGCTTTAGCGAACTCAACTGTTTTTTGGAATGCCGCTACGCCGTCCTGATTATCAAGATTGAATTGGTATTCGTGTGGGAGTGCTGGCTTGTGATTATCGGCAAAGAAGTTCTCGGTTACATTCACGCCCAAAGATGTGAGTAGATCTGCGAATGGCTTTGCCTGGGCATTGGTCAGAGGATCGGCATTTCCGCCACTAATATAGGTTGGTGGGTAATCCTTTGTGACATGGTAGTAGGCTGACATCTGTTTAATGACTGGGTCACTAAAATCTTTTGTCCCGCTGTACGCCCATACACTAATGTCGTCACCCCACCCAATCAACTTTGGGAGTGTTGGATTAGGTTCAGTGAGCCCGTCCATCATGTATATACCACAGTTAAGCACCAAGCCTTTTAATTGAGATGGCTTCATTGAGGGTGTTATGCCGACTGCATGAGCATATTCTGGATTTGTAATTATTGCACCCATCTGGCTTGTAAGCTGGGCGCCCGCTGAGTCCCCTGCGAGAATGAATTTATTTGCATCTATATGGAAGCGAGATGTATTCTTCTGTAGATATGCGTAGGCGTCATTCAACTGATGAACGGGGGTTGGGTATTGATGTTCAGGTGCCAATGAATAGTCTAGAGATACCACCGTAAAACCTTCGGCTGCGAGTAGTTTGAAGTAGGGGGCATCATTAGCTTTGTCGCCTGAAATCCAAGCGCCACCGTGTGTCCAGATAATTGTTGGTAAGACTGCGCTTTTTGGCGTAGAGCTTGGATAATATACATCAAGCTTTGCGTCGGCGTCGTTCTTTCGATACTGCCGATTGAGTTCACTAGTTATCGCTACGCTTGGCTGGTGCTTCTCTAACGCCGCCAGTATCTTTGCGCTATTGCGATCAAAGACAGATCGAATTACCCAAGCTCCTGGCGCAGGGCTTACTCGAAATATAAAGAGTACCAAAACGATAAATCCTACAATGGAGCCTATTGTGATACGAAATGATCTTTTTTGATAAAAGCGCTTTTTCTTTTCTTGTTGCTTGGTCATCATGCCCTCTGATTTAGCAAGTATCGTACTGTCATTATAAAGCTAAATGTGCTGGTTTGCGATGTTTGTTATAGTAAGTTTATGGACGCGCAACCACTTGATAACATTGCCGGTAAATATCGCCATTATAAAGGCGGTGAATATGAAGTGCTTGGCACTGGCAAGCATACAGAGACTGAGGAGGATATGGTTATCTACAGAGCGCTTTATGCACCCTATAAAACTTGGGTGCGGCCCTACGATATGTTCTTCGAGACGATTATAGTTGACAGTGAAGAGCTCCCGCGGTTTGAGAAAATAGAAGATTAACGCATTGGAGAAATATGGATCACCCTGTTTTTATCACTGGCAATCAAAACAAAGCAGATTATCTCGCCAAGACACTTGGTGTTGAACTTGAACACCAAAAGGTTGATCTTGACGAGATTCAGTCTGTAGATCCACTTGAAATTGTGGAGCATAAGGTTCGCCAAGCATACGATATTATTCAAAAACCCGTACTGGTTGAGGATGTTTCGCTTGTATTTAATGCGCTTAACGGACTCCCTGGGCCGTTTATTAAGTTTTTTGTTGAGGCCGAGAATGGGTTAGAAAATTTATGCCGGATGCTTGATGGGTTTGATGATAGGTCTGCATATGCGTCAGTGGTGTATGGGTATTTTGACGGCGAAACATTAGAATTGATACCCGGCAAACTAGACGGAATGATTGCGCAGTCCCCACGAGGCGAGGGTGGCTACGGCTGGGACAAAATATTTGAGCCTGAAGGATATAATGGCCGAACCCGCGCGGAACTATCACCAGAAAAAGATATTGAATCGTATAACAAATTACGTGATTTTGGTGCGCTTCGCGCGTTCCTCAGCGAGAAATCTTAGATGCCCGTATTTACACAGAAATATGCAATCGTCCAATTGCTTGAACCGATGCCCGTGGGCGCACAGTTCTCATCAGATAATTGGCCTCTGCACTCGACAATTGTTGATACGTTCGCGATAGATTGGGATGCAGCAAAGATGGCGAAGCAGCTTGAGATATTACTTTCGCCACATACGCCCGCATATTCTATAGTCGAGGGTGATACGTTTTTCGGGCCCGAACTGCAAACGCATGTTATGTTGCTGCAGAAAACAGAAAGCCTTACAGGTCTTCATGAAGACGTACTTGCGTTACTCGAACAAGGCGGCCTCGTACTTAACGATCCGCAATTTGCTCGTGAGGGATTTTTGCCGCATTCCACCATACAAAAACATGCCCGTCTACATAAAGGCGATGGAGTTTCCTTCACCGCCCTTACGATTATTGATATGTTCCCTGAAAACGATCCGTATTTGCGCGAAGTGCTCGCTACAACTCCTTTGCAGGGGTAATGTTGAAGTTTGCCCTAAATACGTTCATAGGGTCGTAAACAGCTTTTATTCGTTGCAAGCGAGCAAGTGTTTGCTCGGGGTATGCCGTGAGCGCTTTATCTCGCTCGGTCACTCCAATAAAATTCACGTAGGCTTCAGTATTGCCCTGGCGCAGCGAGTCCGCAAAGTCGTTCACCCAAGCCTGACGTAATGGCTTCTGGTCGTCGGCTTCATAAAAACATGCGACATTGCCCATGATGGCATTTTTACGATGTGCGTAAGCTGTTGCATCGTCCGCAATGCGCGCCACCGCGCCACCGAGTACGCGGAATTGGAACGCTTTCATTGAAGCATCGATTCGCCCGAGCCAGTCTAGGATATTCACCGCCGAATCCCGATCGATATCTTCGATAAATAGGTTGGTACTTACGGCCATTGGATGATAATCTGCATTCTCGGGCATAAAGATGTCTTTGTAGCGCATAGGCTTGAGCATATCCGCAATAGGCTCAGCGAGCGCACGGATTGGCGCGAGTACCTTTTCGCCTTCACCTGCGTCGCCCGCGTACATCACAAGTGCCATCACCGACATTTCGCCGTGAAATTCTTTTGGCACGAATGGCGCTGGAAATGCTGGCATGACATTGATAATCATCGACAGTTCTTCTGGCGCTTCTTTCGCAATCTGTGTAATATCTGAGATTACCTCTGGCGTTGCCGGCAGTAGTAGCATACCGCCATAGCACTCATTGAGATTGTGGAGTGCATACTTGAATTTTGTTACCACGCCAAAGTTTCCGCCGCCCCCGCGAATTGCCCAGAATAGATCAGCGTTATTTTCGCTATCTACCTGCAAAATTTTGCCATCCGCCGTTACAATTTCTGCAGCGAGTAAGTTATCAATAGCAAGCCCGAACTTGCGCGCCAAAAATCCAACGCCGCCACCAAGCGTGATACCGCCAATGCCGACAGAGCCCGTGTCGCCAAATCCAATTGCGAGATTATACTTATCAAGCTCTGTAGTGAGTTGGCCAGCGGTAAGCCCCGACCCCGCCCACACAGTTTTACTTGCTTCATTAACGTCTATTTCGTGCAGATTACGAAGATCAATCACTATCCCGCCATCGGTTGCGCTATACGGGCTATGCCCACCGCTTCTGACAACAAGTTCGAGATTTTGATCGCGAGCAAATGCGATTACCTTTTGGATATCTTCGGCATCCGCTACCTTAATAATTGCCGCTGGTTTATTATCGATACCACCATAAAATACTTGACGCTCCGCATCGTACTCTGCATCAGCAGATGTGATAACCTTACCCTTGAAAAGTGTGCTCAATTTTAATGAATCCATACATAACCAGTATAGCAGCTCCACGCTTGTGTATTTTTAGGCAAATAAAAACTCGCCCTTTATGAGCGAGTATTTATTTATGCAAGCTGCATCTTTTTCTTTAATGCTTTAAGCTTCTTCTTGCGTGCACGCTTGATATCCGCGCCGTGCCAGTTGCGATGTTTAGCCATAATATTCTCCTAACTTGACCAAGTATACCATATTGATAGCTTACTGACCACTGTTACCTTCGGTAATAGCACGAGCTGTTTCTGATGTAGCAAATATTGCTGCTACTTGATTGCCGGTGATGTGAATAACGTCGCCAGGATTTACGGCGCCAGAGAGCATTTGTTTTGCAACTGTGTTCTCGACAGCTTTTTGCACTACGCGGCGCATTGGGCGCGCGCCAAGGCGTGGGTCATAGCCTTTATCTACGAGAATTTGCTTTGCCTCGTCATCCACCTCGACAGATACTTTTTGCGGTTCAAGCGTCTTGTTAACACTTACGAGAATAAGATCGAGGACCTGTATAAGCTCTTCTTTCTTGAACGGGCGGAATACTACGATTTCATCAAAGCGGTTAAGGAATTCTGGCCTGAATTGATTACTACTAATAAGCTCGTCAATAAATTGCTGCTCGAATTGCTCCACCTGGTAACCGCGCTCAATGTATTCACGGATTCTATCGGCGCCCGCATTACTCGTTGCAATAATGATTGCGTCGCGGAAGCTAACCTCTCGATTACGCACATCGCGCAAGATACCTTCGTCAAGCATCTGCAGCAATGTTGCGAGCACCTCTGGAGCTGCCTTCTCAATCTCATCGAGTAGCACCACGCTAAACGGCTGCTTCATCACCTGTGCCGTAAGGCTGCTTGGGTCATCCGCACCATCGGCGATAAGGCGCGTAACATCTTCGGGTCGCACATATTCGTTAAGATCGATGCGAACCATTTTGCCTTCACCGCCGAAGTATACATCGGCGAGCGCCTTAGAGAGCTCAGTCTTACCTACACCTGTTGGCCCAAGGAATAAGAATGTACCTATTGGACGATTTTGGTTACGGACGCCTGCACGTGCACGGCGCAGTGCATCGCTCACGACACTCACTGCACGAACCTGATTAACCATTCGTTTATGGATTAAATCTTCCATATTAAGCAATCGCTCTCGATCCCCTGCCTCAGTAGCTACACTTACCTTCACGTCGAGTGTTTTCTCGATTGCCTGCTGGACTGAGTTCATTGTGACAAGCCCGGATTCGCTAAAACTTGCCGCACTTTCAAGCAAGCGTATCGCCCGACCCGGCATGACGAGTTCATGCATATAGCGCTCGCTCAGGCGGTATGCTTCGTTAACGGCTTGGTACATATAGGTTACATTCCGGTGCACCTCGGTGATAATCAACTGCTCCTGCATTACTCGCTTGGTTTCAGTTTCATTTGCTGGCTGGACATTAATACGATTGAGTGAGTTCACGAGTGCAGGATTGCGCTGGCCAAGCTCAAGGTACTTCTGCTCGTCCATTGATAGAATAACGCGGAGATTACCCGCTTCTAAGATTGGCTGTAGAACGTTTGATAGGTCTACGGCGCCGACACCTTCTTCGAAGAAGAGCTGAGCATTATCGAGACAAATAATAATGTTCTTGGCGCTATATGCTTCGTTCAATACTTGCATCACGAGGTTTTCGAGCTCCCCACGACCAGGTGCAGCACTAATAAGCGCAGCGGAATCAAGAATAAAGACTTGTCTGAACTTTAACGAATCTGGCAGATTTGCAGACGCGTCGAGTAGCCGTTCGGCAAAGGCATGGATGATTGTCGTCTTGCCCGCTCCGGCCTGACCAACGAGCACGGCATTCTGACGACCACCCGTACCAAATGTTTCGACAAGCTGGTCAATTGCTTCAACGTGGCTGTTCACATCAACCGTTAGTAGGCTTCCGCCGCCGCTCATTTGTTCGCTAATATTCTGTCCGAATCGTTGCAAAAGTGGAATCCACCCGAATGACCAGTCTCGCGCGATGCCGCCTGTACGGCGAGGCTTGGTGTGTTTTTGAACCAAATCTGTAAGGTGCTGTTGCCAGACAACTCCAGCATCAAGATCTTCATCAGATAAGTGCATCTGGGCAATAACCGCCTGATACCCGGTGAAGCTACGGACAATCGCGACAACAAGTACGCTACCGGTAATTTGCGAGAGACTGTTCTTCGCGCGAATTTCGTCGGCGAGCTTCCATAGCTCGGGCATCATTGCCACATCCTTACTAGCGAGTGAGTCGAGTAGCGACGATGTTAGGCCGAGTCGAGCCGCCATAAACTGGCCGCTTGAGACCGAGCTCGCTGCCCGCGCTACATCCGATGGCGTAGGCGAAACCGGCAAGCGACCGAGTACATCACCAGCAAGCAGCGCACCTACCGAGCGGCCCTTGCCGACTGGCAGCGTCTCGACGTGATATTTGTAGAACGCGAAGAATACATAAGGAATGACACCAATTGCCATAAATAGCCACCCGATTGCCATTCCAAGGCCGAATACGATACCGATGCCGCACACCATAAACAGTACCGCCAGCCATGGGAGCAACGAAGCTACCATTCCATGAACGAGCACGCCAAAGCGAGCGACATCAGCACGAGTGGACTTGTGGTTAAAAACTAAATCTTCCATGGAATCCACCCCGCTATCGCAAATAGTACAAAAACGATTGGCAGCAATGGGATGAGCGGCCACAACACTAAGCGTATTGCACCGATAATCGCGGCGATAAACAGTGTAACTGCGCCAAATATAACAACTGTCGTACGAATAATTCCGCCGATAACTCGCGAGATTAGCCTATCAAAGAATGCACGCATTTGTACACCGAGTGGACCGCGCACTTTGCCCGCAGAAATCTGGCGAAATGGAGAGAACAGCGTACGCAAGAGTAGGTCGAAGGAGAAATAGTCGTAAATACTCATGAGGTTGTCGCGTACGCGAGCGACGCAGCTAAGCCAGCCGGCACCATACCACCACGAGAACAGACCCACTATAAACATAATCTTATTGTACCGCAGGATACCCCATATCGTGAAATCGGAATCAATCATAAGCTTATGTTTTGATGATTTTCAAATGATATACTGAGAAGGTGCAACAAACGTTTACTACTATTTTAGGTAAAAGTGTCCGAATGCTCGCCCGCGCAAGGGGTGGCGGATCGGCGTTACCGGGGTTATTTGTTGAAAAGATTGACCCAAACTTTATTCAACGTACATTATCACCACTGCCACATGGAGTCGTTTTGGTGAGCGGAACGAATGGCAAGACAACTACCACCAAGATGGTTGTTGAGTTGCTTGAAGGCCAGGGTTTACGTGTATTTACCAACCGTACGGGTAGCAATTTTACCCGTGGTGTCGCCGCAGCTTTGCTGGGTGATGTCGATATGCGCGGCGAGCTCGATGCAGATATCGCCGTATTAGAGCTTGATGAAGCATATGCGACCCACTTTGTGCGTAGCATTCAGCCGCGTTACAGCTTATTTTTGAATGTTATGCGAGATCAGCTGGACAGGTTTGGTGAAATCGACACTACTGCAAAGCTTCTGCATATGGTAGCCACCCATACTACCGAAACAATCGTCGTAAACCACGATGATCCTCGTCTCAGCAGTAGCGCCTTTACGAGCGACTTGAGTGCTAAGGTGGCGAGCTTCAACGTTGCCCCTGCACTCCATCGCCACTTCCCATCAGATGACGGTATGCGCAGCATGAAGGCAAGTGCAAAAGCTAAGAACACCAATATTATGCCGATTGCGACACTTGAAGCGATGAATGGCCAACATGCCACGATACGATTCGACAACAAGAATCATGAGACGTCGCTCAAAATTAAGGGTATTTATAACCTACAAAATGCCACAGGTGCAATTGCACTTGTACATGAGATTATGGGTGAGAAACTTGACGTTAAGCGAATGCTTGCGAGCCTCGCCAATGTTACCCCGGCCTTTGGTCGTGGCGAGACAGTCACCGTGAATCAATTGCCGTGTGAATTGGTTTTAGTCAAAAACCCAAGTGGATTTAGGCTTGGCCTCAAGAGTTTTGAGTCAAAAGATTATGCTACGATGATTGCTATTAACGATAGCTATGCCGATGGCCGCGATGTCAGTTGGCTCTGGGATGTTGATTTTGACAGCCTCAAAAACGAAGGCGTTGCTAGCGTGAGTGGTGTGCGAGCATTTGATATGGCGCTTCGCCTGCAATATGATGAAGTCATAGCCGAGAAGATTGAGCCAGACCTTGCTAAGGCGCTTACAGAGTTTATTAACGACAATAAGCATAAGCCAAAGCGTATTTACTGTACCTATACAGCAATGCTCGCACTACGTAGGGAGCTCGCAAAGTATACTGATGTGGAGGCGATTCGATGAACGAAGATAAGATAATTAATCTACTCCAGCTTTACCCGCGAGATATGAATATTTACGGTGACTGGGGCAACACGCTCGTACTAAAAAAACGCCTCGAATGGTATGGCTACAAAGTTAACCTGTTGGAATATAATCCAGGCGACAAGTTCCCTACGAATGCCGACTTGATCGTTGGGGGCGGTGGCCAAGATAGTGGTCAGAGCGTGATCGGCGCAGACTTGCTAGCAATTGGCGACAAGCTAAAGGCACTTGCTAACGACAACGTACCAATGCTGATGGTCTGTGGCCTTTACCAACAGTTTGGGCATTTCTTTAAAACCCGTAGTGGTGAGATCATCCAAGGTATCGGCCTGCTCGATATCGAAACCGTGGGTGGCGATGAGAGATTAATCGGCAATATTGTCTCACAGAATGATGAGTTCGGGCTGATTATCGGATACGAGAATCACTCCGGCCTTACGACACTCGGGCCAAATGCTGTACCGCTTGGTAAAGTTATTCGGGGTGCCGGCAATAATAGCCAGGACGAAACCGAGGGTGCGCGCTATAAGAACGTTATAGGAACTTACCTACATGGATCTTTGCTACCTAAGAATCCGCTGATCGCCGATTGGCTTATTGAAAAGGCCGTCACTCGTAAGTTTGGCGATTTCTCGTCGACACTTATCGACGACCGTTTTGCTGAGCAAGCACGCGACGTTGCCGGCAGACGACCGCGCTAGCCTATCGAAGAACTCGAGCTACAGGCGCTCTTTAAGGCGCTTGAGTTCGGCCGTTACTTGCTCGCCGTGACCGAGCGGCGTTACGCGGCCGTATACTTTCACGACTTCACCATGAGGATTGATAATGAACGTCTTACGCAAAATGCCCTCTTTGCCAAACATCTTTTTACCCCACGCACCGTAGGCTTCAATTGCCGCCTTCGTCGGGTCTGACAAAAGTGTGAAATTGAGATGATGTTTTGCAATGAACTTCCCGTGACTTTCGGCGTCATCGGCACTTACGCCAACAACTTCAGCATCGAGCTCGCTAATATCCGTCGCTGCATCACGTAGGCTGCATGCTTCAGCAGTACAACCTGGCGTATCGTCTTTAGGGTAGAAATATAGTACCAACCATTTCCCTTTATAGTCAGTCAAGGAATGGGTCTTGCCTGACTCATCTTTTAGTGTGAAGTCTGGTGCTATATAGGGTGTTGGTTGCATTGCCATATTTCTAGTATACTCCCAAATTGCTCGACGACCGCTTACGGTTCGTATGTTACAATGGGCTACAATGTCTCAAGTCAAAAAGTCATCGCGCATCATTGCGCTTGATCTCCTTCGTGGGTATTTCCTGATTGCCATACTCTTCGACCACCTTCAATACTTCCCTAACGGCTTCGATTGGATGAGTGGACGCGGTCAACTTTTTGTCTCTGCCGCGGAAGGATTCTTCTTTATTTCTGGCATTGTACTCGGTATTGTTCGAGGCAGGAAGTTGCTTGAAAAACCATTCAGCGTGGCTGCAAAATTACTCCTTAAGCGTGGATTGCAACTTTATCTCACCGCAATTGCACTGTTCTTCATCTTTACCTTCATCGGCTGGCTATTCATTAACAACCCAGGCGTCAAACCGGGTATTCGCCCGATGAGCGAAGGCTTTTGGAGTATCCTCGTTAATGCACTCGATTTCAATTACATCTATGGTTGGGCAGACTACTTACGCCTATACGCAATCTATATGTTTGTAAGTCCACTGGTAATGTGGTTACTACGAAAAGGTAAATGGTATATTGCACTCGCGGCAAGCCTCATTTGCTGGTACCTATACGACTACAGCCCGCTCGAGACACCAGAGCTTTCGCAGGTATTTAGCTGGCAGCTCATATTCTTTGGCGGCATGACTATTGGGTTTTATCTTGAGTCCATCCGTAATTGGTGGGGCAATCTTTCACTTACCATACGTAAATACGTTACCGGTACAGTCGTGGTTGCTGCACTCATTACGATGATTGCTAACTTCATATTTGTTGTATGGGGGCCGCAAATTATTGGGCAAAATAGTGTACAGGCAATTAATGACGCACTCATGCCGTATCTCAATAAGGAACGCCTCCCGCTTTACCGCATTGCACTCTTCCTTGTTTGGTTTGGCGCAGGGTTCTGGATTATGACAAAGCTTGAACGCTACGTTATCAAATATCTTGGCTGGCTGCTTATACCATTTGGCGGTAATTCACTCTACGTCTACACAATTGAAGCGTTTGTTATCTTCTTTATCCACTTAGTCGTTCCGCCATCTCCAAGCAATCTACTCATTAACTTAGCGCTTAGCCTTGGCTCCTTGGGAGTTGTTTGGCTTGCCGTGCACTATAAGTTTTTGATGGGAATTATTCCGCGTTAACGTTCGTAGGTAGTCACATTCAGCGAGCCATATGCGCGCGTTGAGATTTGTTTATAGCTCGACGGCATCGCTTGATCTGGCGTGCCGTAATATACGTAGGTAACGCGCTGGCTTGTAATGTCGCTCGTGTGTTTAATTTGGTATTTGCTACCTGACCACGGCGCGTAACCACCAGCAAGTGTTGGCCACTCGCTCACGAAGTATGTTTGACAATCTGTTACATAGTAGCTCAGCTCGGTCATGACGTACGGGTCGGCTGCTATAATTTGAGATCCTGGACCGCAATTATGAATGGCTGTAGCCGCCTGCTTCACCGAGGGATGCTCGTTGCGCTGGAAGTTGAAATTACCTGTAATGACGATATTGCAAAAGCCAATCAGCATCGTGCCATATACTACGACAATCACTACGATACGCTGCAACCGCTTGAGACGCTGCGCCAGCGCAACTGATACAACAATGCCGATTAGCATAATGAGACTGATTGCGACATGCGACAGGTAGCGCTCGGTATACATAGACTTTACAAGCGAAATACCCATGAGCATTATAATTGGCACTCCGATGTATGCGCCAAGGAGAGATAGTTCATCGGTGTACTTACGAAGTACATGGCTGCCTTTTTTCATAGACCAGATGACTGCTGCTATAAATATTAGAACGACGACAGTGAGTATGACCGTTAACCCGTACGTTGGCTGATAGAGCGTATTAAATGACAATACGCCACTCAGTTGCTCGTAGTTCATAGGCTGGCCGATTGGCGCGAGTGCATCATTCGATACCTGCCCTATAAATGTCGGCAACCACGGCAAGAACAAGACGATTGCGCCAAGATATGCATAGAGATACGGCAGCAGTGATGATACCCGCCACTTATCGCGTGCAGCAACTACGATAAGCCATACGGCATGCGCAATCCAGAGCAGTGTTATGTAGTACAGACTGAACATACCGAGTGCGACAAGTAAGCTATACCCGACCAGCCATTTGCGACGGTTTTGTTTTGATTTATATGCAGAGTACAGACAGTACGTTGCGCTCACTCCAATAAATGATGCGAGCGAGTACATGCGAATCTCGAATCCATACCGCAAAAGTAGTGGTGAAAGTGCTAATAAAATAATCGTGCCGATTGCGGCTTTATTACCAAACATTTTACGAACCAATACGCCACCGACGACGAGCGCACCTGACATCGATAGCACGCTCAATGTGCGTAGTGCTAACTCGCTCCAGCCAAACAATGAAGCCCAGCCTTTTAGTAGTAGATAGTAGAACGGGGGATGTGTATCGAGACCGGTTAGTCGCATTATTTCCGCTACCGAGTGCTTCGCGAGCAGAATTGAGTATGCTTCGTCGAACCAAACGCTCTGGTGAAGACCGATAAAAAGGCTCGCGCTTGCCGCGAAAACTACACTAAGTGCAAGCACCATCACAAACAGCCGGTTTTCAGAAACGGTGCGACGCATCAATGGTATTTGCATTATTTTGACTCTCCCGCTCGCTCATAGGTCGTGACATCCATTGAGCCGAATGTCTTTGTTTGTTGCTTTATGTATGTATCTGGAAGCGGGTGCGTTGGCTGGCCATATGATACATAGATAATGCGCTCGTCAGTAAGTTTATTCGTGTCTTTTACCTGTAGTTTACTGCCAGATAGAGGTGCGAAGCCACCGCCAAGTTTATCCGACTTACTAGTGAAGTATACGCTGCAGTTTTGCATATAGAACCAGACTTCAGAGGCGACATACGGACCGTCTGCGAGGACCTTTGCATCTTTAGGGCATGCACCAATGCTTGCTGCAACTTCGCGAGAGGTAGGCTTGTATTGATGCTGATTACTGAAGTTACCGATTGAAATTAAGTTATAGATGCCGATAAGGAGTGTGCCGAATACAATTGCATAGGCGGTGTACATGTGCCATTTTTTCTTGGCCGCATCTGCAGCCGTCACGAGCACAACACCACCAAGCAACATCATGCCAATTGCAACATGTGAAAGATATCGTTCGACATACATTGCTTTTGAAAGCGACACGACCATCATGACAACAATCGGTATAGCCATGTATACCGACAGAAGCGCCAATTCCCCGCTTTTCGCTTTGAGCTTTTTGCGTGCTTTTGGAATCGCCCAAATGTATACACCAACTACAGCTACAAGAGCTGCTGTTTGTACAACATTAACTTTATCAGTTGGCAGGTAGACTGTGTTGAAGCTAAAAATACCAACGAGCTGATCAAGCTTGAGCGGCTCCATAATCGGCCCGAGTGCGCCATTTGAGAGCTGGCTCACGAATGTTGGCAACCATGGTATATAAATAACGGCGGCAGCAGCGAACGCACTTACATACGGCACTAAATCTTTTGCTTTTTGGCGCTGATGTACCATGATATAAACTACCCAAACCGCGTGCGCAATCCAGAGTAGTGCAAGACTATAGACTGTGTAAAGCCCTAGGATTAAGAGTGTGGCATATATGATTAGCCAGCGGGATTGCATTTTACCCTTTGACTTCCAGGCAGAATAGAGCGCATAAGTTGCGCTCATACCGATGAATGACGCCATCGCGTACATACGCACCTCAAATCCGTAGCGCATCAGAAGGGGGGCAAGCGCTACGACAAACATCGAACCAATTGCGGCACGATTACCGAACATCTTACGGACCAACAGGCCACCCACCGCAAGCGCGCCAACCGTAAAGAGTATACTAAGGCTACGCATCGCAAGGTCAGTCCAGCCAAACAGCGCCCCCCAGCCTTTTAGCAGCAGATAGTAGAGAGGTGGATGTACGTCGATACTTGTGAGATGTATAAGCTCACCTACCGGCCGCGTGGCGAGGAGCACCGAGTAATCATCGTCAAACCACAGGCTCTGCTGGAGGCCGATAATTAACCCGCCGGCACCTGCGATAATGATTGCTATAGCAAATGTAATCCAGAATGCACGGTCGTCGTTTTTACTGCGGAAGAGTTTGTTCGTAATTTGCGAAATCATATGTATATCATAGCAGACGCAAGAAGACTCTAGATTTATTCTGTAAACTACAGTATAATGAAAAAGTTCTTCCGGGGTGTGGCGCAGTTGATAGCGCGCGCGGTTTGGGACCGTGAGGTCGAAGGTTTGAGTCCTTTCACCCCGACCATAGAAAAAAGAGTACCGTACGGTACTCTTTTTTCTATGCGTAGAACTATCTATTTCACCTGTGTGTCTGTTACCATAAAAGCATGAGCTCCGCGCACAAAACCAAGCGCCAGACGTCTAGAACCGCAGCCAATGTTTTCGGAACACTTGGATACCTGTCTGTGCTCCTACAGTGGACTTGGACGCTATTACTTCTTTGCTATCCGCTTCTTACGGCTGACCATAGCTTTTTATTACCCGATACGCCTACGGAGCCGTTTCACCCAACAAACGATGCCGTGACTTCATCGCCGATTACCGCTGTTATCGCTATTGCCGTAACGGTATTCGTACTTGTTGTCACAGTCATTGTCATTGCACGCCTGCCTAAGCAGATTGGTAAACGGGGTGCCCGACTCACTCATCAAGCTGCCGACACAATCATACCGATCGTCACGAAACACAAACCTTTGCCTCAGAAAAAACGCCGCGTGCTTTCTTACCGCATTGTTCTTGTTGCGAAATCCGCTTTTACCGTTCTACCTATCATTGGACTTATATGGGTAGTTGCGCCCTACCCGCTTACCAGCGCCGTCGTATGGGCTATTGGCCTTTACTGTGCAGGCTGGAGTGTTGCTTACTTTATCATTCAACAAGCAATTGGATTCTTCGCCAAAATAGACACTCGCCAATTATGGTAAAATAGTACAAGTTATATTGCTTATGTTGCAGATTCAAACACGTACCAAACGACGAACTTATATTTCTACGACACTAGCTATTTTGGCTGTAGTCGCATTTATCGCGGGACTGTACATTTTATCCCTAGTGTTCGCGCCAGCAATTGCTCCGATGGTTTCGCATAAATCAATTGATGTGAAGAAGCTCCCAGCGCCTACTGCGAAAGATAACCGAATTGTTATTCCTAAAATTGGCGTGAATATTCATTATGCTTCGGGCACTGCAGCACTCAATGCAGGCGCCGAATGGCGATATCCAGAGCGAGGCAACCCTGAAAAAGGTGGCAATTTTATCATTGCCGCGCACCGGCTAACGATTCAACCGACACCGTGGGCAACAGTTGAAAAGTCACCATTCTACAATATCGATAAGCTCGCGATTGGCGACAAGATTATTATTGACTACTCAGGTACGCGTTACGGTTACAATATTAGCAAAATCTTTAATGTAACCCCAAACCAAGTAGAGATCGAGGCGCCGTCAGATACGCCAGAGCTTACTCTATATAGCTGCGATATTACAGGGTCGGCAACGGGCCGCGTGGTGATTGTCGCAGAACCAATGGGCAAAGTTGCCCTCAACGGCAGCCAACAAACAGATTAAGACTAGATAAAATCTTGCTCAATGTAGCCAAGCGTTCCTTTTGCCCACTCGATAACAGATGCAGAGTAAACTTTCTCGCCGTGCAAAATATCTTCACGAGAGACGAGCGCATAGCTCTCAATTTCTTTGTTATCGATCAAGACGTGATCGAGTACGCTCGCACCCACTCGACTTTCAAAAATGAATTGATAGGTCTGAGCAATGTCACTTACCCTGTTGACGATGAGCCGAAAGTCGAGTTTTTCGATATGCACAGGCAGCCCGACTTCTTCGCGAGTTTCGCGCACAGCCGCCTGACGAGGCGTCTCACCAACATCAACAATACCGCCAGGAAACGACCAATATTTTTTATAGTACGCCTTTACAATGAGGACGCGTCCATTTGCATCATACAGTGCAACGCCCGCACTGGAGGCGCGTCTTTCAAGACGAGCCAACCAGCTAGAGAATTCGTCGCTACTGTAGTCGCTCATTATTTTGCAAACTCTACCGCCCGGGTCTCACGAATTACGTTCACCTTGATGGTACCTGGGTATTGCATCGTGCTTTCGATTTTGTTTGCAATATCGCGTGCGAGTTTGATCGCCGAAAGGTCGTCGACATTCTCTGGTTTTACGATTACACGTACTTCACGGCCAGCGCTGATTGCGTATGCTTTATCGATGCCCTTGAATCCTGTTGCAATATTCTCGAGGTCGCGCATGCGCTCGGCAAAGTTCTCGGCACTAATGTTACGGGCGCCTGGGCGAGCAGCGCTGATTGCGTCACAGACACGGACAACGAGAGCCTCAGGGGTTGTTGCCTCGATGTCGTCATGGTGAGCCTCGATTGCGTGCACAATTTCATCTGGCATGCCCGCTTTGCGTGCGAGTTCGGCACCGATGTGGTGATGCTTACCCTCAACCTTGTGCGTTACCGCCTTGCCAATGTCATGGAGCAATGTTGCGGTCTTGGTGACGCGAGCATTTGCACCGATTTCTTCTGCGATAAGCCCCGCCATATGCGCCATCTCGGTACTGTGCATGAGAACGTTCTGACCGTAACTTGTGCGGTACTTGAGCTCACCAAGTAGTTGCAATAATTCTTTTGGAATGCCAGCTACACCAACTTCACGAGCAGCATCTTCACCGGCACGAATAACATCTTTTTCGATTTGCTTTTCAGCTTTTGCGAATACTTCTTCGATACGACCCGGGTGGATACGACCATCCTTCATGAGCATTTCAAGACCAATGCGTGCCACTTGGCGGCGGATAGGATCGAATGAGCTCAACACTACCATGCCTGGAGTGTCGTCAACCAAGAAATCGACACCAGTTGCGCGCTGCATTGCCTGGATGTTGCGGCCTTCTTTACCGATGATGCGCCCCTTCATTTCATCATCCGTCAATTTGACTGCAGTCACGGTTCGCTCGGCAGTTACTTCGCTCGCCATGCGTTCCATTGCACTTACAATGACGAGCTGCGCACGCTCTTCGGCGTCGTCGATTGCCTCTTTCTGTAGCTTATCTACAAGTCCAGTAAGGTCATCTTTGATATCGCGCTCAGTCATCTGCATCAATTTATCTGCAGCATCCTTCTTTTTAAGGCCGGCGATCTTTTCAAGTTTTTCTTGCTGACGGCCGCGGATTTCGCGAATTTCACCCTTGAGCGATTCGACTTCACTCTCTTCTTTGCGGAGTTTCTCGGCACGCTTGTCGAGCTCATCAAGCTTTTTATCAAGCGTTGACTCACGGTCGGCAAGACGATTCTCGAGTTTTTGCATTTCTTTGCGTCGCTCTTGTTCGAGCTTTAAGGCATCGTCTTTTGCCTTTAATACAATTTCACTTGCCTTGTGCTGGGCTTTTGCGATTTCTTTCTCGATTGTGTGTTTACCGGCAATCGCGCGCTGCTTGTCGTAGGCGTATTTTCCACCCACGCCCAAAATAGCACCAATCACACCAAAGATGGCTGCAAAAATATTCATATTGTTTCCTTTCTTTAGCTATCCCAGCTAAGTGTTCATCTTAGCCGACAGAGGTATCAAAGATAGCTATCGCAATAACATTAAACGGATCATAGCCCGTAAGAAAACGGACTAATTTAATTGTAGCACGTTCCTATTTGCGAGGCTGCGTAATATTTGCGTCGCCGCCATACTCCGGTAAGACCATTTGATCGTCTTCGCCTGCCGTCAATCGGCGCAGGCAATCATCTTGCCACGTATCACCTGTGGCTCCGACAATCGGGATATGCTCTGCAGAAGCTAGCGTGTTAAGAACCGTCATGCCGATACGGAGACCCGTGTAGCTACCCGGACCTCGGTTAATGCCTATACCAGTGATGTCGGCAAATGTCAGCGACTGCTCGGCGAGCAAATCCCGAAGATGGGCGAGCATGTCCCGCGCCAGTGTGCGGCCCGCTTCCCACTCGTGCACACTCTTCACACCGTCGTTGCTGACGAAGGTAATCTGCGCCGTCATTGTGCTACTATCCCAAAGTACAATCATGCTATCTCCTCAATTAGTGCACGTGACCGATCGCCACCTGCGACAAATTCTACCGTACGTATATCTTCATCTGTTGCGGTAATCGTCATGCGAAGTGCGTCTTTAGGCAATACATCCGCTACGATTTCACTCCACTCAATAATTGTTGCCGTTGCCGGGTCATGAACTGCCTCCATAAGTTCGGCTCGCATGATTCCAGGGTCATTTAAGCGGTAGAAATCGTAATGGGCGAGCGTGACGCCTTGTGCCGTTTCGTAAACGCGACTTACCGTGAACGTTGGGCTCTGTACGTCTTCGCTAATGCCCATCGCACGCGCCAGCCCTTTTGTGAAAGTTGTTTTGCCCGCACCGATGTCGCCAATCAATACAATCACTTCGCCACCCATAATACGAGCACCAATTTGCGCCCCGAGTGATTGCATTGCTTCTGCCGACTTCACCTCTATAATCATAGAGCTATCATACCACATTTTGCCCTAGCACTCACGGCCAGCATCGGGTACAATAGGCGTAAGCATTATGCGCATTTCAGATGACACACTGCGAAAACTTCTCATTGAGAACGACATCGCATCCGAGGAGCAGTTAAAGCCTCTTAAAGAAGAGGCTGTTCGAACAACCCAAACTCTTCAAGATACTGTCATCAATAGCCACCTTATCACTGAAGCCGATCTTACTAAGCTGTATGCAACGTACGCTGATATTCCTTACATTGAGATCGACCCGCATGATATTACTACAGAAACACTGAATCGTATTCCGGAGCGTATTGCGCGCCAGTACGAGGCTGTCATCTTTAAGATTGACGAGGACGGGGTTATTCACCTTGCAATGGATGACCCGGATGATATCCAGGCTATCAGCTTCCTTGAAAAAGAAATCGGTACCAATGTAAAGATCTACGTTGCCCCGCACGAGAACATTTTGCAATGTCTTGAAAATTACCGTGGTGACGTGAATGAAGAGCTGAATCAGGTTATCGATATCCAGCGCGAGGATGACGGCACAGCCCAGCAAGTATCCGAAGCAGACGTTGCCGAGAACTCGCCAATTGCACAAACCGTTAATCTTTTGCTTGAATATGCTATTCGCTCACAGGCATCCGACATCCACATTGAGCCACGTGAGAATTTTGTGCAGATTCGCTATCGTATTGACGGTGTACTTAAAGAAGTGAACCAGTTACCGCGCAATGTGCTCGGGGCGCTTATTAGCCGTATTAAGATTTTGTCGAATCTTAAGATTGACGAACGCCGCGTACCGCAAGACGGTCGCTTTAAGATTAAGATTGCTGGTAAGCAATACGCGCTGCGTGTGTCTACTTTACCTATTGCTGATGGCGAAAAGGTTGTGATGCGTATTCTTGACGAGTCAAACCAGGCGGTTACTTTACAGCAGCTTGGTTACTGGGGCCATTCACTCAGCGTGATTAGCGAGGCGATGACTGAGCCAAACGGCATGATTCTTATCACTGGACCAACTGGTAGCGGTAAGTCTACTTCCCTTTTCTCGATCCTTACTATGCTCAATAAGCCAGACGTGAATATCTCAACCGTTGAAGACCCTGTTGAGTATAAGATTCCGGGCGTCAACCAAACACAGACAAACGTGAAGGCTGGTATGACCTTCGCTAATGGCCTTCGCGCGCTTCTCCGTCAAGACCCAAACATCATCATGGTTGGAGAGATTCGTGATGGCGAAACTGCCAACCTGGGAGTCCAGGCTGCTTTGACAGGTCACCTTGTGTTTAGCACACTCCACACCAACAACGCTGCAACGTCTTTGCCTCGTTTACTCGATATGGGTATTGAGCCGTTCTTGATCGCAAGCACAGTTAAGGCTGTCGTTGGCCAGCGCCTTGTGCGGCGTCTTTGTATGGTATGTCGCCAGCAATATGCTCCGAGCCCGGAGGAAATCGCCGAGGTCACTAAGCTATTCAATTTGCGCGAAGGACAGACATTTAGCTATATTCATGAGCTTGAACTACAGGCGATGCAGCAGCAGGTTGGCGGCGAGACGCCAGCCGGCACTACCGAGCAAACCATTGTTTCGATGTGGCATGCAAACCCGGATGGCTGCGATGAATGTAACCATACAGGCTATAAGGGACGTATTGGTATCTATGAGGTGCTCGGGGTGAGCATTCCGATTCAAAAGATGATTACCGCGAACGCAACCAGTGAACAGATTCAGGAGCAAGCCATTGCTGATGGCATGACCACCATGCAGACTGATGGGCTGGTAAAGGTACTTCGTGGCAATACTACGCTCGAAGAAGTCTTAAGGGTGACACGCGAGTAATCTATGCCGAACTTTATTTATGTCGCCTCAAATAAACAGGGTAAGTCACTTTCTGGGACCTTGGAGGCGGCAGATCGATCCGCTGCGCTGAGCGCGCTATCGAATCAAGGCCTCACTCCGATTGAAGTGAAAGAGGGTGCTTCGAAAAAAGCTACCCCGTCATTTTTGAGCGCACTTGGTGGTGGCAAAGTTAAGAGTGATGATCTTGTGATGTTCACGCGCCAGCTGAGTGCCATGGTATCTGCTGGTGTGCCGATTTTGCGCGCACTGAACTCGCAACATGACCACACCGATAGCAAAGCACTTAAAACGGTACTCGCAAGTATCATTAAGGACGTTCAGGGCGGATCGCAGCTTGCTGATGCACTCGCTAAATACCCTAATACCTTCAGTGACGTCTACGTCAACATGGTGCGCGCTGGTGAAGCGGCTGGTATTTTGGATGAAATCTTAAAGCGACTCGCGATGCAGCAAGAAAAGAACGCGACAATGCGTAAAAAGATTAAAAGTGCCATGACCTATCCAATGGTACTCGTATTTATTACCGTTATCGCCTTCTTTGGTTTGATGCTTTTTGTTATTCCACAGATTGGTAAAATCCTCACCGACCTCGGTGGCCCTGATGCAAAGCTTCCACCGCTCACGCAAGCCATGCTCAGTATCAGTAGCTTCCTGCTTCATTATGGGCTTTTCCTTTTACCAGTTGTTGCTGGAGGTATATATGCTCTCACAAGATGGCTAAAGACTCCGGCTGGTAAACGAATTTTCCATACGGTAGTTCTTAAGCTCCCGATGCTGCAGCCGATTATTCAAAAGGTTGCCGTCGCGCGCTTTGCCCGAACTTTCTCGGCACTGATTGGCGCAGGTGTGGCCGTACTTGAGGCGCTGAGCGTAACTGCGCGAGCTGTGGGTAACGTCGTATATGAAGACGCATTAATGGATGCAGCCGAACAGGTGAAGAATGGTAAAACGCTGTCATCTGTCATCGAGAAGAATCCTCTTTTCCCACCTATCGTTTCACAAATGCTTGCTGTTGGTGAAGAGACTGGACAAACCGACACTGTGCTTGTGAAGGTTGCCGACTTCTACGAAGAGGAGGTCGATGTTGCGATTGACGGGATTAGTGCCATTATTGAGCCGGTCATGATTGTATTCATGGGTTCTATGGTCGGGCTTATTGCGGCGAGCGTAATGGGGCCAATCGCCGGCCTCGCACAGAGTATTAAGAGCTAGTATTTCCCTATTTTCACGTAACGCTTATGGTATACTGGAGAATAGAAGTACGAGTGGGTATACATGTCAAAACTATTTTATAAGCCAAAACCTCTGATCGGACTTGATATTAGCCAAACGGGTGTCAAAGTAATGGCTGTCGACCCGAAGCACTGGCTAGTTTTAGGATACGGATCGCTTGACCTTGACCCTTCAAAGGTGCAAGCCTCACTTGATAACCCCGAAGACACCTACCTTGCTGAAAATATCAGCGCGCTACTGCAACAAAACATTGTTGGTAGTCTCCATTCTGATCATGTTGTTGTTGGGCTCCCTACCGGCCGTACGTTCTCGCGCACATTTACACTGCCTGCTAGCGAAGAAAAGCACATCGCTGGCGCAGTAGAGGTTGAAGCCGACCAGTATATTCCTATCCCACTCGGGTCGCTCTACGTCGATTACGAAGTTATCGAGCGCACCAAGGATAAAATTACCGTTATTATGTCGGCGGTGCCGCGCGTGCTTGTTGACACCTGCTTGACTGCCGTACGTAATGCCGGACTTACTCCCGTTATCGCCGAGCCAAGCATTAATGCTGTCGCGCGCGTACTTGAGGCAACCGAGGAAGGGCATCTATCGACTCTCATCGTTGATATCGGCGCAGCGAGTACCGACATTGCGGTGCTCGATAAGAGCGTCATCCGTGTCACCGGTAGCGTCGGCATCGGCGGCAACACATTTACGCTTGATATCGCTAAGAAACTTGGCATCGCCCTCGAGAACGCCCATCAGTACAAAGTGCTTAATGGCCTCAACCCTGGTCCACGCCAAGCTAAGCTTGCGACCGCGCTCCGCCCTAGCCTCACGCGTATCGCAACCGAGATTCGCAAGGTGATTCGTTACTACAACGAGCGTCTCGTTGATGATCGTAAAATCGAACAGGTGCTGATCGTAGGCGCTGGAGCAAACGTGCCTGGTATCGGTGAATTTTTTACCAATGAGCTCGTCATGCCGGCCCGTGTTGCAAGCCCATGGCAGAAGCTTGACTTTGGCTCACTCCCTGAGCCGAATAAGCAGTTCCGCCCCCGTTACATTACCGTTGCTGGCCTCGCGTCCGTCAAGACTGAGGAGATTTGGGAATGATTAACCTACTCCCTACAGAGGACCAACGCCAGCTTGCTGCCGCACGCACTAATACTCTTTTGCTTCGCTATACCATTCTGCTGAGTGTCTTTGTGGTTGTGCTCGTCATGGAGATATTTGCCGTGTATGTCGTAGTGAATATTGGTAAGACGCAAAATCAGAACACAATCACTGAAAATGACGCTAAAGCGGCAGGTTATGCATCGATTAAACAACAGGCCGACACATTCCGTTCTAATCTTGCTACAGCAAAGTATATTCTCGACAAGCAGGTCCCTTACACTACTCTCATGCTCGCTCTCTCCCAGAACCTCCCTAGCGGCGCGGTCATTGACAAATTGACTATTGACCCGGCAACCTTCGGAACGCCAACTAGCCTTACTGTTAAAACTACGTCTTACGATAAGGCTATCGCCGTAAAGACCTCCCTACAGAATGCGAAAGTCGGCAACACACCCCTATTTACTTCTGTGAGTTTTGATTCCGTTTCATCCGGAGATATGCAGACACAATATCCATTCACCGCAATATATAACGTAACGTATTCTAAGGCAGCACTGGCACAATGAAATTGAAGAACATGACACCGGTCAAGTTACGTATTGTCCTTGCACTCAGTCTTATTATTTTGTCCGTTCTTGGAGTTGGTTTATTCGCCTTTGGCTATGGCCAGCTTAAACAGTTCGTAGTGGCCGCACAAGACACTGCGACTAAAGCCCAAGCAAGTCAGTCTAGCGTGCAAGATTTGGTCGCAACCAAGAAGTTTCTTGAATCAAACGCCGATACCGTTAACCGCGCCAATCAGCTAGCTGCCGAGAGCAAGAGTTATGTCTACCAGGATCAAGTCATTAGTGATATCAATAAATACGCGAGCGAGGCAGGCCTCGTTATTACAAACATTGCGTTCGCTACGCCAACAACTGCTGCCGTGGGAGGCAGCGCATCGGGGACTACTTCGACACCGGCCACTGGATCGGCTACTCCCACGACTGCCGCACCAGCTGGAGTGAAATCAATGACCGCAAACGTTACTGTGCAGAACCCGACAAACTATCTTGCGATGCTTAATTTTATTCATCTCATCGAGCAAAGCTTGTTCCGCATGCAGATTTCACAGGTGGGTATTTCGGCAACGAGTGACAATAACAACCCTAATCAAGTCAGTAGCGACATTCTAACAATTGAGGTATACGTACGCTAATGAAATCTGATCTTTCGCTTCAACAAGTCAATCGCAGCCTTGCGCATTTTTTGCATCGCTACCATGTTTTAATTTTTACCATCTTCGTGCTTGGTGGTCTCGCCGTTGCAACTTTCATGCTCTACAGAGCAACTACGGAGGCGCAATCAACAAATAGCACTACGCCGAGTAGCTTTGATAAAAAAACAATTGATCGGATTAGTAAGCTTCGCGGGGCAAACGACACCCCAGCACCAATTGATCTACCGGCGGGCCGTACTAACCCGTTCCAGGATTAACTATCATGATGCTCCTTGGCTCAACACTCACTAAAGCTCCAGTGATGGGTTTACAGACAGGTGGCGAAATCGCTCAAACAAAGTCTGCCATTATAGACCCCGGCACACTCACTATTGTTGCCTATGTCGTGGAAGGCCCATTGCTTGGCGACGGCACATGGCTCCTTCGCATTGCTGATGTGCGCGAGCTGAGTGACCTTGGCTTTATTGTCGACTCTACCGATGAATTTATCCACCCGGAAGATGTTCTTAAGATTGATGAGATTTATAAACTCAACTTCCCCCTGCTCGACATGCCCGTTATTGACGAAAAGCGAAGCAAACTTGGCAAGGTAATTGATTTCACGCTCGAGACAAGTACATTTACTGTACAGCAGATTACCGTTCGCCGGCCATTCCTAAAAAGCTTTAACGATACCGAGCTCCTGATTCATCGCTCTCAGATTATTGAAATTAACGACGATGCTATTGTTGTTCATAGCGAAGCAAAGGCACCCGAGCCAGAGCTCCACGAGGTTGTTGGCAGCTATGTTAATCCGTTCCGTAAGTCAGACTCGCCAGCACCCGAATCGAGTGACGCAAAATCTACCTAACCTTAGTCCTGGTTGAGCGCTGACTTGATATCATCATAGCTAAATCCTTGCCGAGCAAGGTATTGCATGAATTTCTGATTATCTGGATATTTGGCGCGTTTTTTAGCTACAATTTTTGCGAGCTCGTCGCCATCATTACGATCTGTAGTCATGAGCGCTTCTTCGATAATTCCGGATGCTACACCTTTTGCTGCAAGCTCAGACTGCAGCTTGCGCCTGCTCGTGCCTTTACGCTGGTTTCTATTCTCTACCCACCAGCGAGTAAATTTCGTATCATCAATATAGCCTTTATCCGAAAGCCTATCGAATACTCGCGTCGTCAGTTCGGCGCTTACACCGGGTCGCTCTTTGATTTCGCCTGTTCGCTTATTCCGTACGCGCGTCGAGCGAGTCTTCCGATACAAGTAGTCTCGCACTTCACGTGCGCTATGCGGGCGCATAATACAGTACTCGAGTGCTCGGCCGTATAGCTTACCGAATTGACTCTCAACCTCAAATTCATTTAGTTCTTCATCGGTAAATTCTTTGCCAACTCGAATTCCCAGGTCGGCAACCTGGGAAATATCGAGACTAAATCTGAATTTGCCATCAACTAAAACATTGATGCGATTCGGGTCTTTTTGCTGTGATGAGAGCCCGGTAATTTTCATGAAGGGACCTTACTTCCAGGTACGCGTGTTGTTCTTTGCTTCTTTCGAGCGCACCGCCTCGGCAAGATTAATACCCAGACTATTGCATACGCATGTAAGCAGCCAGAATACATCTGCGGCTTCATGCTCAAGCTCAAGCTTCTGTGAATCGGTTGCGTATGTAATGCCATTAAGTGGGCGCATCGCTTTTGCGAGTTCGCCTACCTCTTCGACGAGTAGCATAAACTCATCTTGCACTGACTCATCCTGAAATCCACGGTCAATCGTACGCTGTTTGATGAACGACTGCCATTCGGCAAGCGTTAACGAAGCATCAGGCAATTCTGCCATTACGCGTCCTCTTCCCCCGCTACTTTCTCGCGAACCTTACCATCGATTTCGGTGAGTACTTCTGGATGTTCTTTTAGATACTTCTTGGTTGCTTCGCGGCCCTGGCCAATCTTTGCATCTGCGTAGTCGAACCATGCGCCGGCTTTACCAACAATGCCGTGTTGCACAGCTAGATCAAGCACATCACCGGTCTTTGAGATACCTTCGTTGTACATGATGTCGAACTCAGCAACGCGGAATGGCGCAGCAATCTTGTTCTTCACAATCTTTACCTTGGTGCGATTACCAATGATCTCTTCACCCTCTTTAATCTGGCCGGTGCGGCGAATATCCATACGAACACTCGCGTAGAACTTCAAAGCGTTACCGCCAGTTGTTGTCTCAGGGTTACCAAACATCACACCAATCTTCATACGAATCTGGTTAATGAATACGACAGTCGCCTTACTCTTATTGATAATACCCGTGAGCTTACGAAGTGCCTGGCTCATAAGACGAGCCTGGAGGCCCATGTGGCTGTCGCCCATGTCGCCATCGATTTCAGCCTGTGGAACCAGCGCTGCAACTGAGTCAACGATGATGAGATCGACTGCGTTTGAACGGACCAGTGTTTCAACAATTTCAAGTGCTTGCTCACCGTTGTCTGGCTGACTCACGAGCAAACTATCAGTATCAACGCCAACTTTTCGGGCGTATGCTGGATCGAGCGCGTGCTCGGCGTCGATAAATGCAGCGGTGCCACCTTGCTTCTGAATTTCGGCAATTGCGTGCAAGGTAAGTGTTGTTTTACCACTGCTTTCAGGACCATAGATTTCAATGATACGGCCCTTAGGGTAGCCACCGCCAAGTGCGATATCAAGACTCAAGCTGCCACTTGGCAATAGCTCAACATCAGCCCTCTTTGCTTCGCCTAGTCGCATGATTGAACCGTCACCGAATTGTTTGGTGATTTGATCCATTGCGAGCCCTAATGCCTTAAGCTTACCCTCATCGGCAGTTGGCTTGTCAGCCAATACCTTACTTTCTGACTTTTTAGCCATATCGTAAATATCCCCCTTATATTGCTCTCTTTATTATACCTTATGTACCCTGTTGATGCATAATCATCTCGCCTACATTCATCGTGCTATAATAATCCTATGAAACAACGCGGTTTTACTGTTATCGAGCTTTTAGTTGTCCTAGTTATTCTCATTGTTGGAGCCTGGCTCTTCTTTAGCGAGCAAGATAATGTCACTGCCGTGCAGCGTGACTCTGCGCGCAAAGTAGCAATCAATGCAATGTACTACAACCTCGAGGAAGTATATTATCCGCAGCACAATTACTATCCTCAACACATTGATAGCAAAACGCTTCGCGCAATGGACCCAGCACTCTTTACCGATCCAACTGATATTGCAATTGGGGAGTCTGATTCAGACTACCGCTATGACGCTACAGGTTGTTCAACCGATGGCCACTGTACCGGCTATACGCTCCGTAGTATTATGGAACGTGAATCTGACTACGTAAAAACAAATCGTAGTCACACTAATAACTAGTTATTTTCGTTTATTTCAACTGGTCGGCCGTTTTTAAACGCCTCAATTGCATTATTAAGCTGCGCAATCTCAGCACGCGGGTTAGCAACATATGTGAAGCGGTAGGTTGTTTCGTCGCCTTCGGTGCTTAGGCGAATTGATCCATAATTGAACATTGTCTGCAGAATTCCCGTTTGGATAAAGCTTGCATCCTCGATATTAATAAGGCTCACCGTTTGCTCGCGACGAGAGAATAAGGTGAGCTGGATTTCCTGAATTACGCTCTCGTTTGTAAGGAAGAACCGGTTACTGAGATATACCCAGATTGCGATATAGCCGCCCATCAGCACTAATATGATGGCGAGGACACCAAGTAACAGGACGGTGCCAAAATTTGGTATATTCACAATGCGCAGTAGTCCCATAATGTTCTCGTAGTTCGCTAAGAAGGTAGCTATCATTGCTACAAGCAGGCCCGTAACAAACACTGGCGCGAAGAGGCCGATTGGATGCCGACGCACGGAACTAATCACATATTCAGCATCACTGAGGTTGAGGTTCGGATAGAGCTGTATTGATTCGTCATGTTTCTTTTGTATCTCAGGACTAATTTCTTGTCGAATCGGGTCATTTGACCTTGCAATGTGCACTACCTGGTGTTGAATCTCTGGTTCTGTTGGCTGTTGCGGCGTCGCAAATAATGGCTTACCGTCGGTATCGTATGCAACAGGCTTGTCATTGGTCTGGCTGTCATTATTCATAGATAATCCCCTCTTGTTACTACTTTTGTAAGTGCCGTTTTGCCTTTTGTGTTACTTGGCGGCCGCGCGGCGTCCGCTCGATAAACCCAATTTGTATTAGGTACGGTTCGTAGAAATCTTCAATCGTAGACATCTCGTCACCAGTTAGTGCGGCGATTGTATTTAGGCCAACTGGCCTGTCGCCATAATGCTCTATCATACTCTCTAGCAAGTTTCGATCTGCTGGGTCGAGCCCAAGATCATCAATCTCCATCATTTGTAGCGCGCCATGGGTCATAGCGGTATCAATAATACCGTCACCATTTACATCTGCAAAGTCACGAACTCGCTTAAACAAACGGTTCGCAATACGCGGCGTTAATCGCGCGCGCGTTGATAGTAGCGCCGCAGACTCAGCATCGATTCTCGACTCCAAAATCTTTGCTGAACGCGTGATAATTTTGCCAATTTCATCAGGAGTATAGAACTCCAAGCGGTAAATATGCCCAAATCGATCCCTTAGGGGGGCTGCAAGGCTACCCGTGCGGGTTGTTGCGCCAATCACGGTAAATTTTGGCAAATCGAGGCGGATGCTCCGTGCGGCCGGCCCCTTGCCAATTACGATATCAAGCTTGAAATCTTCCATTGCCGAATAGAGCACCTCTTCGACGTTGCGACCCAGGCGGTGGATTTCATCGATGAACAAAATGTCGCCGTCTTGTAGGTTCGTTAAGATACTCGCAAGATCGCCAGCACGTTCAATCGCAGGGCCACTTGTGATGCGTAAGCCTACGCCCATTTCATTAGCAATCACACTTGCCATCGTCGTTTTGCCGAGCCCAGGAGGCCCATATAGCAGAACGTGGTCGATTGGCTCGCCACGTTTCTTTGCTGCATCGATTGCGAGACGCAAGTTTTTCTTCAGACGCTCTTGGCCAATATAGTCATCAAAATTCTGCGGCCTCAGTGTGATTTCAATAATCTGCTCGTCGCTATCGTCGTCGTGGGTACTGGTATCTACAATTCTCTCAATAGCCATTGCTTATATTGTAACAGATACTAGCCCCGAAGCGCTTCCGTAACTCGCTGGGCTGTAGGGAGCCTCGCATCGACGCCATCAAGCGCCTTTGTTGCATCTGCCAAGTTATAGCCTAATGCAATGAGAGCTTCGAGTGCTTCATCGCTTGTATTGAGCTCTGTCTGAGTAGCGTGCTCTTGCTTGTAGACGATTGGCATACCGACCTTATCGCTTAAGTCCACTACTACGCGCTCGGCCGTTTTCTTACCCACACCTGAGGCTTTCGCTAGGTAAATACTATCTGCATTCGCGATTGCATTTCGCACATGCTCGGCTTCGCCAAGGCTCAAAATCGCAAGAGCTGCTTTCGGTCCAACACCCTGCACGGTAATGAGCATCTCAAATAGTTTTTTTGCTGCCAAGCTAGAGAAGCCAAAAAGTTCTTGGCTCTGCTCACGAATATGGTGATAGGTATAAAACTTTACCTGTTGGTCAAGTGTTACCGCTTCGTAATCAAGTACCGTAACGTTAATTTCATATCCAACACCGACAACGTCGACAATAACAGATCCGCCAAATTTTTCAGCCACTACCCCGGCAATATGTGCAATCATACTTGGTATTGTATCAGATTAGGTGCTCTTCTGACAGGTAGTCATCCCTGTCATGTAGCGCGTGCCGTCTACCTGGCTCTCAGGTATCTGCACCCATTTACCTGTTTGCATATCACAGGCTGTCACTGTGTCGCTCGTATTCCCATTACCCGTTCCATCACCATTATCGCTGCTCGCTTTACAGTTTGTGGTATCGGTTGAGTATTTACTGCTATCAAAGTCTGAGGTGTTAATTGTTTCAACTTTGCCCGTAGACAAATTACAGACCTGTTCAGTTGGCGCCTTACAATTTGTTGTGTCTTTTGATTGCTTTGTACTATCGAACGTTGACTCATCAATTGATACTACCTTGCCTGTTTGCAGTTCACACACACTAATCATTGTTGGCGCGGCCTGACAACTGTTTGTTGGAAGCGCACCTGACATGAAGTACTCAGAATAGGTGTTCGGACCAGCTTTGTCTGCAAGCCCACCGCTGCCACTACATACTTGGCGCTGTGTAATGCCGCTTGGTACCGCGAATGCGACATCTTTCTTGCCCGATAACAGCTTGGTCATTGTATTGCGCCAAATTGGACCAGCCATGTCACTACCACCGCTTGCCATTGCTGTATTGTCGTTATTACCAACCCATACGCCGACTACATATTGTGGATTGTAGCCAATCGTCCATGCGTCTTTGTTATCGTTTGTTGTACCCGTCTTTACAGCGACGGTATGACCAGAGACTGTAAGGCTCGAACCAAATATATGTGAACGCGTCTTGTTATCGCTTAAGATATTCGAGAGCAGGTATGCACCCTCTTTACTGATTACCTGCTTACTTACTGGCATGCTCTTGAAAATGTCCTTACCGTACTTGTCTTCAACCTGGTTGATTGTTGATAGATCATACTGCTGGCCTTGATTTGCAAACGCAGCATACGCATGCGTCATTTGTTCTAGTGGAACCTCAGCTGCGCCCAGTGCAAGTGAAAGTCCGTAATCTTTATTTGTATCAATCGTAGTGATGCCGAGATTTTTTGCTGCTTGAACTGTTTTTGAGACGCCATATGATTGCATGACATGAATACTTGGAATATTGAGTGACCAATCAAGCGCCTGGCGTGCGGTTACTTGGCCACGGCTTGTTTCATTGCGATCTGCGTCACGCGGCACATAACCGCCACCAAAGTCTATAACCTTATCTTGTAACACTGTTGCTGGCGTAATCGTTCCATCGGCAAGTGCATACGAGTAGTAAATTGACTTGAAACTCGAACCAGGCTGGCGTGCGGTTGTTACCATGTTCACCTTACCCCAGTTAGGGTCGTCGTAGTTAGCACTACCGACGAGTGCTCGAATCTCACCGCTCGTTGGGTCAATCACGATACCACTTGCATTGCTGCCCCCCATAGCGTTGATGTGAGCCATGCCTGCGTTCACACTGTCAACAAGATTCTGCTGCGCGGTTAAATCAAGAGTGGTCTTCACCTGGTAGCCTGAGCGCATTACTGTTTCGTAGCCATATTTCTTACTTAATTCGTCAATCACCATCTGTGCAAAGTGTGGTGCAATCGAGTTGATTGACTGGGCAGATGAAGCATAGGTTAATGTTTCGGCAAGCGCTGCCGTTTTCTGCTCTTCGGTAATATAGCCATTGGTCACCATGCGCGTAAGGACGGTTGTTTGACGCTCTTTCGCATATGTCGCATTACCGCTAATTGGCGAGTAGGCATTCGGCGCAGGCAGCACGCCAACAAGCATTGCGCTTTCAGCTAAGTCGAGATCTTTTGCTGATTTACCAAAATAAAGCTTCGCCGCATCTTCGATGCCAAAGGCGTTTTCACCAAAGAACACAGAGTTTAGATACATATCAAGGATTTGGTCTTTGCTATAGTGCTGCTCGACTGCAATAGACATGAAAAGCTCTTGGTATTTACGCACGTAACTGTGCTGGTCAGTGAGTAAGGTATTCTTTACAAGCTGCTGAGTAAGTGTTGAGCCACCGCCAACGCCTGTGAAAAGGGCCCTGAAGATGCCTGTTACGCTAAATCCACCATGCTTGTAAAAGTCATGATCTTCGCTCGCGATAAGCGCATTCTTCATATTAGGCGAAATTTGGTCAAGCGGAATCTGGTTGCGGTGCTCGGCCTTGCCTACGCTATAAAATGCTTTGCCATTCATGTCCTCGAGCACGATACCGGTGTTATTTCGGTTCATCAGACGCTCTGGGTCGTCGATGTCGTTCGCGAGAATAATGTACGTGATGAGAGGTATAAGTATTAAAGCCGCAACGATTGGCGTTGCGATGACAATGATTTTCTTTTTACGAGATAGCCCGAGGAACCATCCGACCAGCCCCTTTTTCTTAGGAGCCTTGGCCGCATGTGCCTTAGGTTTATTATGCGCAAGATTTGTGTAGCGGTTCATCCGCACCGGCTGCTTACGTTTTACCATAAGACCATTCTACACCTGTTCGGTACGCAGTGTAAACGCACACATTATGGCTGCCGCTAGCGCATCGGCACAGTCGTCTGGTTTTGGGACTTCTGTGAGGCCTAATTGCATGCGGACCATCTCCTGAATCTGCTTTTTATCTGCCCTGCCGTAGCCTGTCATGGTCTGTTTAATCTGTAGCGGAGTGTATTCTTCGATGCGCAGGTTTGCCTGCTTGCCCGTAAGCATCGCTACGCCGCGCGCGTGCGACACGCTCATGGCGGTTGTTACATTTTGGTTAAAAAAAAGCTTTTCAATTGCCATTACGGTCGGCTTAGTCTCGCCAATGATTTCCGTGAGGCCATTGTAGATTTCTTCAAGACGTTCGGGCAACGGCGTATGTGCGGGTGTAGTAATAACCCCGGCCGTTACCAGCTTGGTCTTACCCCTATTAGCGTCGATTACACCAAATCCCAAAATACCCGTTCCTGGGTCAATTCCGATAATTCTCATCTCTACTAGTATAGCAGCCTACGGTTTGCGGCGCGTGATTGCTCGGACGAGCCGACCGCCAGCGGTACCAATTTCTTCGCGCCATTCCCACACACCATAGCCTAGTGCGAGCGTGCCAATGCTACCCATCACCCACCAGGTAGCCATCGACGCGCCACCTTGCTTGTACGGTTCAACCGGGTATTTCACTGTTTCACTTCCAGCAACAGCAACCTTCCTACAGCGATTCGTCGCCGGATTTCGCTCATACCCGTCATTGCATGGAATTAAATCCGCTACTTCACTAGCAATTGAACGGCACCTGTTGGTTTCGGGGTTGCGTACTTGCCCTTCTTTACAGGGCGTTTGCGCACTGTTCACGGTGGTTGCTTTGCGACATCGATTGGTCGTCGGGTTACGCTCTGACCCCTCATCGCATGGTGCGAGCACACTAAGCGTGTCTTCAAGTGAGTGACAGCGATTTGTTTCGGGATTCAGATATTTACCCTCAGGACACTCGTGAGATGGTGGAGGTGTAATTACATTTATTCCACCCGGCATTGGCGTGGATGTCCACCGCCAATTACCCGATTCATCACGCGCATATCCATACCCCTGCAAGCTGCTATCCGCCGACTCGTAGCGCGTCATCGTTTCAGGGAATTGCACCATTCCCCATGCGTCTTCAATCCATACATAGCCGCCACTATTCGTGAGCGAGAGTCGGCCGCCCGCATCGGTTTGTGAGATTAATACATAGCCGCCCGAGCTTAAGGTGCCATATGATGAAAGATCAAATGCGTTTGCACTTGTACGGGCGCTTGAGGAGCTATCTGTACGAAGCGTATAAGATGATAAATCAATTGGCAGTGCGGAATCATTGACGAGTTTTATATAGTCGCCACAAAGTACATTCGTATCAAGCGGATCGCATGTGCTTGCATAGGGGTATATCTCGGCGACACGCAGGCCAGTAGGAGCTGACGGCAGAACATAGAGTCCATCGTCAAAAAAGCGCCTGATACGGTACGCTGAATGCTGCAGCCGTTGTCGCTGTAGAATACCCGGATGTTGTGGAGTTTCGCATCAGCCACGCATCAACGGCACCACCCACCTGGGATATGTGTGGCTTGAACTGTGAATTCGATAGCGTGAGACTTTTAATAACTTTCGGTAATGTGATCATCTGTGACCAACCAGCCATCGCATAGGTTGCGTTTTCGACCCCACCTTGCGCAATTACAACATGATTGCCTGGTTCAATATATCCCGCTCGTGCATTCATTACTATTGAACGGTTATTCTCGATGTCGGTGATTGCCCAAGTGCCTAGATCCTGCAAGGTGTTACTGGTATTGTAAATTTGAATGAAGCCAATATCTGTTCCACTATTTATTGTTTTATATGAAGTAATAATTAGGGGCGATGCATCTGCCTGCGGTATGGTTGGGGTGGTTATGATTTCTTCTGCACTAGCGCCTGGCGCAAGCCATACGCTCATTATTATTGCCGCACAAATTCTCGCGGCTATATTCAATCGTCTCACTTATTGCCTTACAAAACTTATGTATACCTTAAATATACACCATATAAATAAGTAAGGTTGAGGTCAATAAAATACTGGTTAAATGCTAGCGCTTTATACTAATCGTCAACTTCTGCAGTGATATCACCATTAGTATGTACATTCACAACATCGTCGAGATCTTCGAGTGCGTCGAGTACTTTCAGTAACTTACGTGCGGTTTCTTTATCATCGACTGGTACATCGTTATTTGCAACATATTGCAGTTCGGCGTCTTCGACCGTTAGACCTGCGTCAACGATTGCTGCACGCACCTTTGCAAGATCTTTCATTTCTGTGTAAATGGTTAGGCCGCCGTTTTCTTCGACAGCGTCTTCTGCGCCTGCGTCAAGTACTGTTAGTAGCGCGTCTTCGCCGGTTGCTGTAACACGGATTACACCCTTACGCGTGAATTGAAACAGCACACTTCCAGCATCAGCCATTGTGCCACCGTTTTTAGTAAGCGCGGTACGGACTTCTGGGTAGGTGCGGTTTTTGTTGTCGGTTGCTACTTCAACAATGATACCTACACCACCTGGGCCGTAGCCTTCGTATACGATTTCTTCAAGCGCTGCTGCGTTTTTGTCAGCTACACGGTCAATTGCGCGCTGAATGTTTGCGAGTGGCATGTTCGCAGACTTTGCCTTTTCAATCGCAAGCGCAAGGCTTGGATTCATAACAGGGTCGACACCACCACGCGCTGCAATTGCAATCATGTTACCAAGTTTGGTAAATGCTGCGCCGCGCTTTGCATCAACGATAGCTTTCTGGCGATGAGTTGTCGCCCACTTACTGTGTCCTGACATAGAAATCTCCTACTGTTTTTGATCAAATCTGACTATAGTATACCACAGTCACCCCCGTTATTCCACGGCTGAGGCCGTATAAAGTTTATAGCCTGTTCTGAGCTTCATGTGTGCAATAATCACTGCTACGATTGTTATGTAGAACGCCACGCCCCACCATTGCCACTCTGGTTTTTCAAGCGCCCATGGAATGTCCGTGCACCAGTTAATAACTGTGATTTGTAAATGCAGTAGTTGCTCTGCAGGCCAGCCAATTACCGTCGAAGACATAGGTGAAATAATAGCCCCGATTCCAGACATTGCAACGAGCAACATGATAAAGGGAATGATTGGCAGTATTAATAAATTCGCCACCGGCGCAATTATGCTCAGTTGCTGGAACGCCACGATCATAATAGGTAGGGTCGCGGCCTGTGCGGATATCGTTTCGATTAATAGTTGCCCGATAAATGGCGCATCTGCTTCACCGAAAAAATATGCCGTTGCAATTGGCGCAATAATCATCACACCCGCGAAGGCCGCGAAGCTTAGTAGCCAACCTAAATCACCCCATACATAGCTTGGATTCACCAGAACCGTCACAGAGGCTGCTATAGCAAGTAGTGTAACAGGATGAAATTTACGGCCATAATACCAAGCCCACAGTGCTAATCCCGCGACTAGTCCGGCACGGGTCATACTCGGGCTCAGTCCTGTCATTGCAATAAATCCCACAATTAAGCCACTGCTTGTCAGCATCGCTAAATACTTTGATATTTTGGCGAATAATCGCCGGCCGATGCGTACGAGAATTGTTAAGTTATACCCGCTTGCCACCACGATATGCGTGAGGCCTGCAATTTTTAATGCATCGCTTAAATCACTCGGCAATGCACTTTTTTGCCCGAGCAAGTAGCCTATACCAAGGCTTGCCTCAGGCTCAGCAATTGTCTGGCGAATATCACTGGCAAATCCGTCGCGCACATTCAGCGCGACATCGCCCGGAATTGGACGTTGAACATGTACAATATCGCCCATAATTGATGCACCAAATCCGCCAAAGCCTTCACTTACGATGCCCTTAGCCGTAACTATATCGCTCCTCTTTGCTTCGTTACCTCCTTTCACTGTTGCAAAGACCGTACCCGCAAATACATGTCCGTCGATATGTATATTTTTTATCGTCATATGTGCGCCTTGCGGTTTTATATCAACATCATCCGCGACGTTTCCTATAATAGTTACTTGGCGTCCGTAATATGCTTTATATTTCGTCATATCGCCTATTGCAAGTGTTCCTCGGCCGAGCCCAAAAAGTATACCACCGATGCATGCCGCAACTAAGAGTACTCGTCGTAATCGCCAAAAAGCGAGCATTATTAGTGCAGCCCCAACCACCCAAATTATCCAGTAATTTTGTGGCCATATGGGCGCAAGCGCGGTGCCTACGACAAACCCTAAACAGACCGCTGTCATGTGCCACGTAGGATGGACCCGTTCGCGCAACCAGTACATTGTTCGATAGTAGCATGGCGTGAAAAGTGAGGTACAGCAGCAAAGCTATGCAGTTAACTATCTTGACAGTATCAGAGGTGAGGTGGTATAGTTTTAGAAGCTTTATTCAAGCAGCTATGGGCCCATAGCTCAGCCGGTTAGAGCACCTGCCTTTTAAGCAGGGTGTCGTGAGTTCAAGCCTCACTGGGCCCTCCATGTAATTATCCAATTTACAGCAAAACAGAGACGTTATTGTCTCTGTTTTTGTTTTATCTATCAGAAAAGGTTTGCCTACTTTAGAAACGTTACTATTTTGTCGTGAGTTGGTTGTTGGTTTGCTGCAATAATACCCGCTTGGCGGGGGTCAAACATGTCAGTTTCATAAAAGTTACTACAAACACCACCTGCTTCTTGCAATATCAAAGACGCTGCCGCATGATCTTCCACCCAGGTATCATTACACACCAATGCGTGCGTCCTGCCCTCGGCGATTCTACATAGGCCAAGCGCCGGCGCAAACTGTGGGACGATTCGCCGCGCAAACATATCCGGCAACATAAATTTTGCAAAATACTCTAGACCTTCACACCGCTTATCATCTTTGTTTCCCCAGTCGACAACCATGAGCATAGACTCTGTCGCTGTTTCTCTCGACGGTCTAATAGAGACTCCGTTCTTTGTTGCACCTGCGCCTTTTTCGGCGTAGAACAACTCTTTCATTACTGGGTCATACACTGCTCCCACGATAACCTCATTATTTTCTTCAAGTGCGACAGCAATTGCAAAACCCGAGTTACCCCAAACCCATGGCGTCGTACCATCAATTGGATCTATAATCCACCTCGTAGGCGCCTGACTTTTATTCTGTTCGCCTTCTTCTGTATAGATGGCGATTTTAGGAAACGCCGCTTGTAGTTGCCCTACAAGATAATCATTTGCAGCAATATCAGCAGGGGTGACTATCTCGTTTTTCTCTTTTTCACTTACTACAGCCGCCTCGTTGCGGTAGCTCATAATGATTTCACCTGCAGCAGGTAAAATAGTAGTGAGTATTTCGTGATATTGGCTCATTTTTTATCTCCAATCCAGAACGTTTACTACCAGCTTATCGAGCGCTCGCGACTTTGTCTATGATTATCGCGGCCTATCCATGATGCGTTCCGTGCTCGTGGGGTTTACGGTAAAATAATACTTCTACAATAGCAAGCAATATGCATGCCGTAACGACGGCGTTTTGGTACTTCACGATTTCGAGTACATATTGTTTGCTCGCATCATCAAGCACGACGGCATTGCTAAATGCACCGTAGGTAAGCATCGCGCCAAGTATTGCAAACACGAGGCTGCCGATGATACTGCGATAATGTGATGAGACTTTTTGCGAGCGGAACATGACAAGTAGTGCAGGCAGGAGCGTCAAGGCAATCGATACGATACTTGCGAGCGGTGGGCTTACAATTACTATGCCTGTTTGTGCCACAAATGGCGTGAGGCTGTTTGTCCATAAGTCAGCCATGAGTGCGCCGGCAGCAATTGCGATCGTTGGCACACCCATAGTGCGACGGCTCGTCCAGGCGACGAGAAAGAGAACACCCACATAGATTGCAAGCATAATCAAATAGGTCATGCTTTTATTGTACCACCTACAACAGAAGAGGAAGCGCTTAGGCTTCCTCTTCCTCTATTACGCGCCAACTTTATCTTTTTTGTGGCGGCGGTTTGCGTTGCGTTCGATGTACTCAATGATTGGCGTCGCGACGTCGCGATTTGTCACCTTTTCGATACCAAATCCTGGACTTGCGTTCACCTCAAGAATCAGTGGGCCACGCGCTGAGCGCATAAGGTCAACACCGGCAACAGTTAATCCCATTGCTTTGGCTGCCTTAACGACCATTTTTGATTCTTCTTCAGTCAGTTTTACACTTGTGCCCTCGCCGCCTTTATGGAGGTTTGAGCGGAAGTCGTCGTCAAGACTTTGGCGCTTCATACTCGCAACCACACGTGAACCGACAACGAATGCACGAATATCAGTACCGGCAGATTCTTTCACAAATTCCTGCAAAAGAATGTTCGTGCCATCTTCGTTTGAAAGGTAGAACGCCTGGAGAACCGATTTGGCAGCTTTTTTGCTTTCAGCAAGTACTACACCGTTACCGTGCGTGCCACGGGCAAGCTTGATAATTACCGGTGTACCGCCAAGCTTGTCGATAAGGTCATCGATATCGGTTGGGTTACGGCTAAACACTGTTTTTGGTACGCCCACGCCGGCTTTTGCGAGCAGCTGCATACTACGAAGTTTGTCGCGGCTACGAGTAATGGCAAGTGAGCTTGATACGGTATATACGCCCTGCATTTCGAGCTGGCGTACGATAGCCGTACCGTACTTTGTCATACTGTTGGCAATACGAGGGATGATGACATCGTAGCCAGAAAGATCTTCGCCGCGGTAGCTTACCGTTGGGTTGCTCTTTTCGATGCTTGCGTAACATTCACGGTATTTAATAATCTTTACTTTGTGACCACGCTCTTTAGCGACATCACGAAGTCGCTTGGTTGAGTAGTTGCCATTTCCGTTACTGAGAATTGCGATTTTCATAGTCCAATGTCTCCTCGCTGGTTTTCTAAGTGGTATTTTTCAAAGAATGCCTTTGGATCAAGTGTCATTTCTCGGTTAAGCGCATTAGTTTTTACTTTTTGTTCATCTGTGCGAATTGCGCCACGTGACACATCCACCAAGAACTTACGATACAATAATTTATTTCCAACAAGTACTGGGTAAGTATTTTGCGATCGGTCGGCGAGCGTAAATGAACCGCGAACCTTTCGTTTTCCAAGTACAATCGTTAATTTTACACTATAGCGAATTTGCTGAGTACCGTTTGAGCTTTTTACTAAACGAACTTTATACAATTTCGTTGAATGCTTTTTGCCTGTATAGTACGGCGAGCCTTTCGCGAATAATACGTAATGGAGCGTAAAGTCGTCATCAATATGCAGTTCACTTGCCCAAATTGAAGAGCTATCAGCACCGGTATCTATCTTAGCCGGAACCCCGCGCACGCGTTCACGAGGGAAACTTGCCTTCGCCGTGCGCCCAATGATCGTTTTTTCTTTAGCGGTCATAACCTATATATTCTACCATAAATAAGCATAAAAGTAAATACTCTTATGCTATAAGTATACACCTACAGCAGGTTTAGGAGAATATGCCGCGTTTTTTCGCTTCGCCGAATTGTTCGAGTAGTTCGCGTTGCTTTTTGGTGAGTTTTGTTGGAATATCAACAATTACGCTAACGATATGTGCGCCGCGAGCATCGCCACGTAAGTGTGGTACGCCGTGGCCAGATAGCTTGAAGTCCGTACCCGATTGCGTGCCAGCCGGCACCTTCATCGTCACAACACCATCGACTGTTTCTACATCGATTTCTGTGCCAAGTGCGGCATTCACCATGCTAATATGCTCGTCGCTTAAGATAAGATTGCCTTCGCGCGTGAATTTTTTGTGCGCCTTAACGCGAACATGTACATATAAATCACCCTTAGCACCGCCACCAATCGCTTCACCATGCTCACGTAGGCGAATTGTTGCGCCATCATCGATACCCGCAGGAATCTTGACCTTAATTGACTGCTCGTGACGCTCAACGCCACTACCATGGCATTTAGTACATACCTTTTCGGGGACTTTACCCTTGCCTTTACAAGTTTCGCATGGGACTGCCTGCTGAATAGGACCGAACATCGTGTTCATGACACGAACACGTTGGCCAGCACCTTTACAAGTGTCGCAGGTTTTCATTGAGTGGCCAGGCTCGACAGTTGTGCCCTTACAGTGGGTACATTCGTCGTCAAGATTGAGTGAAAGATCCACCTCTTTACCGAAAATAGCTTCTTCGAACGACAGCGTCACCTGAACCTCTACATCACGACCTTTAGCAGGGCCATAGGTTTGCTGCCCACCGCCACCAAAGAACTGGCTAAAGATGTCGCCAAATGCGCCGCCATCGAAATTGACGTTTTGGCCATTAAAATCAAAGCCCTCGAATGGGTTCCCACCTTGCGGGCCACCGCCCGAACCGCCAACGCCGGCATGACCAAACTGGTCGTAACGCTGACGTTTTTGTTTATCCTTAAGAACTTCATAGGCTTCATTTGCCTCTTTAAACTTCGCTTCGTCACCGCCCTCTTTGTCTGGGTGATACTTAACAGCAAGCTTACGAAAAGCCTTTTTAATCTCATCGTCACTGGCGCTTTTAGAAACACCCAAAATTTCGTAATAGTCGCGTTTACTCATCTGTTACTATCATAGCGAATTAGCACTTGGATGTCTAGAGTGCTAAGCTATTCCCTATCCCTTTCTCAAGCCTAGATATTGCTTTTTATGGTTATATATGCTATAGTATCGAGCGCTGTTGTTTTTCCGATTTTGCAAAGATTGAGGTAAATAAACCGTGTTCGTTCACAAGATTGAAACGCGCCGCCGCCAGCTCGGACTTGAAGTTACAGAAGTTGCGAGTCTGAGCGCTGTTGCACCTGGAACAATCAGGAGCATCGAACGAGGCGACAGAACATACAAGGTAAATCGCGCAACCGCAGAGGCCATCGCCTACGCACTTGGCGCACCCCTGCACGACCTGTTCGGAGAACTCGAACTCTCCGACCTAGGTCGACCAGGAGCGCGAGGCGGCGGCACGCTCGCGATGCCATCAAAGCAGCGCGTCAGCGTCATCTGCGACCGCTGCTACCTCGCGATTCCTGTCGCGCACAGCACCTGCCTGGAGTGTATCGCCTAACGATACTGTTACGGCTTGATGTAAGCACTCTTTTGACGGCAAAACCCAACCGCCCCGCACCATCCATGTGCGGGGCCTTACCATATCTTGGATATTATTTAGAAATGCTCACGAATGTGGGAGTAGCTATATTCCCAAGTGGCTTCAACCTTTTTGTGAGGATTGAAGATGTCGAGTGGGTCGTACATGCGTTTGATTTCGCGCATGTAGCCGAGTACTGATGGGCTATACATGTGTTCGAGCCATGGGCCACGCACCAGCCCATCGTTGTGCTCACCCGAGATTGAACCGCCGTATTTGATGACGAGTTCGTTCACCTCTTTTTGAGCTGGCTGTAGCTTAGCGCGCTCTTTTGGATCTTCGATTTTCATGAGAGGAATCACATGGAAGTTACCGTCACCAAGGTGGCCGGCAATCGTTGCAAGCAAGTTGTACTTCTTGATAATGTCGCGTAGCTGAGGCAAGAACTCGGCAAGACGAGCTGGCGGCACAATAAGGTCGTCGATAAATGGCGCAGTGTGCTTGTCTTTCACCTTGCTGCGAAGCAAGTTGAAGCTTTCGCGGCGCATAAGCCAGAATTTACGACTAGCCGCCTCGTTACCGTCTTCTTCCATATAAGTGAAGTCGAATTTTTTGAGATGTTCTTTGGCAACGTGAATTTTACCCTTTACTTCTACTTCGCTGTTGCCAGTAAATTCGATTAAGAGAATCATTTTTGGAACGCCGCGGACAAGCGCGAGGCCATCTGGAATGAGCTGGAGACACATAATTGCCCACGTGATAAAACCGAGGCGGCTAATGAAGGCGAATATAAACTTGAAGCTCAGCCAAAGCGTATTATCATCGAAACATTCGAATGTTGCCGGCTTTTCATTGAGCACTGCTGGGACGATTTCGCCAAGGTTATCAATTGAGTGAAGGTAGCACACCAGCGTGCCCGAGTGGCTTGGTTTTGGTACCAAGTTTACGGTTGCCTCGGTCATAATACCAAGCGTACCTTGGGCGCCTACGAAGAGCTTTGTAAGGTCAAATACGTTTTTATCACGGTCCCAAATATTCCAGAGGTGGTATCCGGTAGAGTCTTTGCTAACCTTTGGTGCAGCTGCTTTGATTTCGTCGTAGTGCTGATCGAGGATAGCAAAGGTATCGCGGTATAATTTCCCCTCGAAACTGTCTTCGTCCATTTTTTTGTTGAGCTCATCGCGTGTGAGTGGGCGAATTTCGTGCTCCTTGCCGTCGGCAAGAACCATTTTCATGTTCGTGACATATCGGTCGGTTTTGCCAAATTCGAGTGATTTTTCACCACCTGAGTTGTTATTGACGATACCGCCCATACCCGCAAGCTCGCGGCTCGCCGGATAACTTGGCAAAATGCTGCCATATTTGAGTGTTTCTACCTCGAAGTCCCGATATTTCATACCTGGCTGCACTGTAGCAGACTCGGCGGAGGCGCTGATAAGCTGGTTCATGTAACGATTGCTATCGAGAATGATTGAGTCGTTAATTGCCGCGCCGCTCATATCCGTACCCTGCGAACGGGCCGTAATACTGAGGTTTGGTATATCTTTTTTATGCTCGCTCGCAAAGCTCACCAACGCTTGGATGTCTTTGCTGTCTTTAGGAAATGCTACCACCTGAGGTTTCAGCTCAAACAAGCTGGCGTCGTGACTGTAAAATTCACGCGTTTCGTCGGTGGCGTCCACATCTCCCTTAATAACCTTAGAGAGTTCACCCGGTAAATCCATACCCTTATCATACGGGGCTTAGAGCTAAAGCACAAGCAGTATTATCGGTGGAGCGCGCGGTCAGTTTCGTCTTCGATTTCGTGGCCGATAATTTCTTCGATTAGGTCTTCGACAGTAATGATACCGATGATTTTATCGTTCTGCTCGACTGGTACGAGGTGCGAGCGTACAACGCTCAGTTTATGGAACATGGTGTCGAGCGCGGTGCGGCTACCAACAGCGCGAGTTTTGTGAAGACGGAAGTTCATTACTGGAACCGGGTTTTCGTCAAAGTCGATGTCCACCATGTCTTTCATGAGAATTACGCCGAAACACTGCGTAAGGCCTTTATCGAATACTGGGATACGGCTGTAGCCATGGTCTTTAATGGCGTCGACGGTTTTAGCATCAAGTACAGCATCCTGACGAAGCCAGTACACAGATTTGATTGGTTGCATAATGTCTTTAATCGTCTTTTCACTCAGCTGCAAGGCGGCCTGGATGATTTCTACCTCATCTTCATCGAGCTCGCTCTCGTCACCAATTTTGTGCTCGCTGATTAACATGCCAAGCTCGGCGCGTGTATGCAGGTGACGACCTTCGGGGCCGAGGATTCTGTCGAGTAGTATAGCGAGCGGCTTCGAGACAGGATAGGTAAGGATACTCACAAAACGGATAAGCGGTGCAAAGAAAGCACTAAAATCAAGAGCTCGCTTCACAAAGATTGCTTGCGGCAATACCTCACCAAACACCACCATCAAGAGTGTCGTGGCAATGCCGGCAACCCAGCCGTTGAAGTAGTGCTCAAGCAATAGCGAGCTCATGGAGACTACCGCGACGTTCGCAAAGAGAATTGATGCCAGTGACAAGTGGGCATTCCTACGCACTGGTAGTACGCGCCTTGCCTTAACGTTGCCGAGCTTTGCCTTTCGCTTAAGATCATCGATCGAGAGCGACATAAGGCTAATGTTGAGACCTGAGAATACGGCTGCGGCAGCAACTAAGATTGCCACCTGCAGAATGATATTGATGTACTGCATTAGTTTTCTAATTATACCAGATTTCGCGTTGTTTTACTATAAAAGTACCCTGCGAATTACATCCTAATTTCACCTTTAAAACCCTTGTGCTATAGTAATAGTAGTGAAAGTAACTTTAAGGGGTAGACTTATGAAAACCGACTCGTTCACTGACTTCATCTTATGTACAACTGCGATTATTGTCGCGGTTGCCGTAGCTGTGCTTGCAGCAATTAATATGGTCGAAGAACAGACAGCAATCGTATTTCTTGGTATTAGCGTTGCGTGTATCGGTATGTCACTCCTTGATGTCGAAACCCCCATCCGCGCGCTTACTGGCAAGAGTAGTAAGAAGAGCAAGAGTCGTAAGAAGTAATCAGCCTTATGGAACGGCTCACCCGGGCGATTGGCGTTACCTTTGGAACGCTGCGAGCTGAGTATCGCCAGATTACTAACCGATATTTTGGTCATGTTGAACATTTAGACGGCGACGCCCGCGAAGTCTGCGAGCAAATTATTGATAGGCTGTGGGAGGGTGATTTCTACCGCACGAGTTTAGGGCATTTTGATTTCTTTTGGATACGAGACTTCGGCACTGTTTGTCAGTCACTTGTTCGGCTCGGATACCAGCAACGCGTACACCAGACGCTCCATTGGGCGATGATTCACTACCGACGCTCGGGCCATGTCACGCTTTGCATTGATAAATCGGGCCACTGTTTTAATGCACCAGGTAAAAGTATTGATGCCCTACCATGGCTGCTGCATTGCCTTGTCGTGAGTGGATATGAGCTGAATAAATCTGATGTACGGTTTTTGAACCGAGAGCTTCGCAAGTTCCGGAAAAGATACCTCGACCATAACGGCAACATTCGCCAAATGAAATATGCTGAAATGCGTGACGCGGTGATGTATGATCGCAGCGCCTATTCTGTTGCACTTGTTGCGCGGCTTGCTGCATGCGCCGAGACGCTAGGGCTTACATGGTCAACGCCCGTCGATCATTACCGACAGCTTCTTGTGACTAAATACTGGAACGGGCATTATTTTAATGCTGATTTCACTAACACCGCATTCAGCGCCGAGTGTGCCCTCTTCCCTTTCTTTCTCGATATTGTTACTGATGAGAGGATGGTGGAGCAAACGTTTAAGTACATCGATAGCCAGCGACTTAATGAACCATACCCGCTTATTTACACTAATACACCCGAGAAGTTCCGCTACCACTGGTGGATGACCGCGCCTTGGATGCCAGACTACGAAGGTAGGACTATTTGGAGCTGGCACGGTGAATACTATCTACACCTGCTGAAGCGATACCATCACCCAAACTACAAGCGTGAGTATGATAAATTCTGCAAGATGATTGAGCTACATGGTATGTTCCCCGAAATGCTCAATCTTGACGGCAGCTGGTACTATGCACCTATTTATCGTGGCGACCCGGGAATGGTGTGGGCGGCGCTGTTTCTTGAACTACCCGAGCCAAAGCAATCATAGTTTCTTTTTTAGCTCACCCTCTCAATAGACCGTTACGCGCCTTACAGTTTTTACGCTAAAAATCCTAAGGGCTGCACTTCGCTTTTAGTCTATTGAAAGAAGATGAGCTAAACGAAACTTTACACGGTATCTGCTATGCTAGAAGTATGAAGTATGAAGGCACGAGGCTCGCTGATTTTGAGCCCATCAACAAAGTAGACGCATTACAGAGTATTGATATCGTGGAAGGTACTGGCAAGACAGTGCAGCCTGGCGATAAGATCACCGCGCACTATACCGGCGCACTATGTAAGAACGGAATTATCTTTCAGAGCAGCCATGACTTTGGCAACGCTGTAACATTCGGCCTCGACCAAGTCATTAAGGGCTGGACCGAGGGCGTACCAGGTATGAAAGTTGGCGGCATGCGCCGGCTGATTATTCCATCAGAAATGGCATACGGATCAGTGCGCGCTGCTGCGAACATCCCGCCAAACAGCGACCTAGTGTTTGATATCGAGCTCGTTGATATCAAATAAGCTGTACGAGCAATAAAATCAGCACCTCGCGATTAAGGTGCTGATTTATTTTTATGCGAACTATTATTTATCTCGGCTTGAAATTATCTTCCATATGTAGAGCACAATGACGGCGCCAACAAGGGCAACGACAAAGCTCCAAATATTGAATCCTGTTACCCCGGTGCCGCCAAACATGGTGAATACCCATCCACCGACGACGCCTCCGATAACTCCTGCAATAATATTACCTAACAAACCTTGTTGTCGGTTTGTTCCCACGAACATGGACGCCACCCAGCCGGCCAAGCCGCCAAGTACGATCCACCCGATAATTCCCATTCCATCCATAAGTACCTCCTTTGGACGTTATGATTGCACTTCTTATTATACTCCAGCTTAAACCGCACGTAAAAAGACACCGGGGAGGGTGTCTTTTTACTAGAGAAAGAAATATTACTTACTTCTTGTCTTCTTTATCAACAACTTCGCCTTCGACTGGCTCGTCTTTGTCTGACTTTTTGTCGTCATCAGATTTTGCCTCTTCATCTTTAGCAGCCTGTTCGTACATCTTTGCGCCAATAGGCATAATTGCGTCATTGAGTGCCTTTACCGCCGCTTCAAGCTCGTCTTTGTCGTCTGAGTCCTTGTGCTTTTCAGCTTCAGCAACAGCGTCTTCGATAACTTTTTTGTCATCATCAGAGATTTTGTCCTTAAACTCATCTGGCATTTTCTTTGCTTGGTAAATAGCATTTTCTAGGCTGTTCTTGGTATCGATCGCCTCGCGCTTTTTCTTGTCTTCGTCGGCGTGCGCTTCGGCATCTTTTTGTGCCTTTTCAATATCTTCTTTGCTCATGTTACCAGAATCTTGAATAGTGATACTCTGCTCTTTGCCAGTACCCTTATCTTTAGCCGTAACGTTAAGCAGACCGTTCGCGTCGATGTTGAAGGTAACTTCAATCTGTGGTACGCCGCGTGGCGCTGGCGCTATACCATCGAGGACGAAGCGGCCAAGGCTCTTGTTATCCTGTGCGAACTCGCGTTCACCCTGGAGTACGTGGATTTCAACCTGTGGCTGATTGTCGCTTGCGGTACTAAATGTCTCGCTCTTACTTGTAGGGACAGTCGTGTTGCGCTCGATAAGTTTAGTAGTCACACTACCCATTGTCTCGATACCGAGTGAAAGCGGGGTTACATCGAGAAGAAGTACATCCTTCACGTCGCCTGCAAGCACACCACCCTGGATTGCCGCACCAACCGCCACAACCTCATCTGGGTTCACGCCCTGCATTGGATCTTTACCGAAGAGCTTCTTGACGCGCTCAACGACAGCTGGCATACGTGTCATACCACCAACGAGCACGACGTTATCAATGTCACTCTTTGAAAGCTGTGCATCCTTGAGCGCCTTTTCGACCGGGCCATCGAGGCGGTCGAGGAGTTCTTTTACGAGATCCTCGAGCTTCGCACGGCTGATCTTAAGCTCAAAGTGCTTCGGACCATCAGCATCAGCGGTGATGAATGGAATATTTACTTCGTATTCAGTAGTTGTTGAGAGCTCTTTCTTCGCCTTTTCAGCCTCGTCCTTGAGGCGCTGCATGGCTGCGTTGTCTTTACGGAGGTCGATACCGTCAGTTTTCTTGAACTCATCGAGGAAGTAGTTAACGATTGCGTTGTCGAAGTCTTCACCACCAAGGTGTGTGTCACCGTTGGTACTCTTTACTTCAAATACGCCGTCACCGAGTTCAAGCACAGAAACATCGAATGTACCACCACCAAGGTCGAATACAACGATCTTTTCTTCTTTACCCTTTTCGAGACCGTAAGCAAGTGCTGCAGCGGTTGGTTCGTTGATGATGCGCTTAACTTCAAGGCCTGCAATTTTACCAGCGTCTTTGGTTGCCTGACGCTGAGAGTCATCGAAGTACGCAGGAACGGTAATAACCGCTTCGGTGACCTTTTCGCCAAGGAACGCCTCGGCGTCAGCCTTAATTTTAGAAAGGATCATCGCAGAAACTTCTTCTGGGGTGTAGTCCTTATCGCCCATCTTTACTGCAACGCCATTTTTGTGCTCCACGATTTGGTATGGCATGATGTCGAGGTCTTTTTGGACTTCTTTGTCGTTCCACTTACGGCCAATGAGGCGCTTAACACCATAGATAGTGTTCTTAGCATTAGTCACACGTTGGCGCTGTGCTACCTGACCCACAAGACGTTCGCCACCCTTGTTGATTGCAACGACACTTGGTGTTGTGCGGTTGCCTTCGGCATTTGCAATCACTTCTGGCTTACCGGCCACAAGGTAAGCAAAAGCTGAGTTAGTCGTACCAAGGTCGATACCAATGATTTTACCCATAAAATCTACTCTCCTTTTGTTGTATTAGGTATAAATTGTCTGATTACATTTTAGCACTCTAGTTGATAGATTGCCAATATCTCCATTGTAATAAAATTAGCACTCTCGAGTCAAGAGTGCTAATTAAGAATCTTCAGGATAAGCAAAAAGAGTGTCTTTACGGCACTCTTTTTATCTATTTACTCGAAGTTATTTACGCGTCACCTTCACCATCGCGTGACGAATCGGACGACCAGAAAGTGTGTAGCCAGGCTGTAACTCATCCGCAATCACTTCTTTGTCACCCGTAGCTTCCTCGTCAAATTGTATAGCCTGGTGGAGCTCTGGATTGAACTCGGCGCCAGATTGAGAATCGATCTTCTGAAGCTTTAGGTCGCCAAGAGATTTCTCGAGCTGCTTTACGAGCCCCGCAACACCCTTCACCCATTGGTGCTCAGCAATGTCACTCGGAATGTGCGCAACGGCGCGTTCGATTGTATCAACAACGGGAAGCAGCTTAAGAATAGCGCGAACCTCGCCATCTTCACGCGCTGCGAGCTTTTCAGCATCGACGCGCTTGCGGTAGTTTTCGAAATCTGCGCGCATGCGCTGCAAATCTGCGGTTAGTTCACCAACTTGCTGCTCGAGTTCTTCTGTCGTCATTTTCTTAGCCACTGTTACAATACCTCCTCTAACATTGCTCCGGCACGTTGCACGAGATGCATTGTGCGCGCATAATTCTGACGCGTTGGCCCAATCACCCCAATATAGCTAGTGTCGCTGTACGGCGAGCTGAATTTACTAATAATCAATGTTGCGCCACTAGCCTTACCGATTGGATTCTCGCTGCCGATAAATACATTGAGGGCTTCATTTGGCGCAGCTTCGCGAAGCCACGGTTCGATATTATCGATTAGCCGCGCGACCGCCTGAACATGCTCACCCTGTAAAAATTCTGGCTGACTAAAAAGTCTACCCATTCCGTTTGTATAAAGCTCGCGCCCGATGGTTGCAAACCCCATATTGCCCGTCAGCTCGACGAGGCTGTCGACAGCGCTACGGATAGCGCGGTCGCCTTTATCGAGATGTGAATTTACATGCGCCTCAATCGTTCTCGCACTACGATCAAGACCACTTGGTAATTCAGCCATTGCAGCGTTAGTTATGCCATTTACATAGACACGGTAGCCCTTGTCGGTTGGAATGCGGCCAGCACTCGTGTGTGGCGCTTCGATATATCCCATATCTTCAAGGCGAGCCATCTCAGCACGGATTGTAGCGCTACTTACGCCAAATAGCTTGGCCAGGGTGACACTGCCCACTGGGGCGGCGATTTCTGCATATTGCTCGATAATCGTTGCTAGAATTGCTCGTTGGCGCTCTGTCATGGCGTCATTATAGCAATGTTTTAGCACTCTATCAATATGAGTGCTAAGCCTGCGAAGGATTCTGAGAACGAGGAATTACCTCTTGCACTCCTGACACCATCAGCCCGGCTGCGCCATAGCCAAGCGCGGTGTTTGCGGCCGTACCATTTGGCACAATATGACCAATTACCGGCTTGCCGTACGACATTATACTACTCCAGGTTGCAGCGTCAGCCGTGTAGTCCATGCCCAGTATTGTGTATCGGCCTTGATAGGTCGCAAAATTTGCTGCGTCGACCTGGTAAAAATACCCCCAAGTGTTATAGCCATGCGCTGCAGCATCATGAGCCCAGCCCGTATTCGATACGCCACCCGACACACCGTATGATTTCGCAACAAAATGATCCGTTGGCGTACCCGGCAATGCGTCCATCATCGCGAGTAATTCGCCCGTGTAGGCTGTCGCGACTTTAGGGTCAACGAAGATTACATGGCTTGGGTAATAGGCTGCGATAATTTCTTCCCAGCGCATATACGGCTTCGGGAGCGATGCGCTGTTTGCAACGTTTGGATATTGTATTTGATACGCCTGTACCTGCGCCCAAGTCATTGTAGAGGCAACGAGCGTTGTGCCGCTTCCGTTACCCGTATTAAGTGATGTGCGATCAAGGCTCGCATCGTGTAATCCAAACCAGACACCATCAGATGTGCGCGCAAGCGATAGTTCAATAGCGCCTGCACCCCAAAATACTGACTGTGTATAGGCGTGTAAACTCATTTCAGGCCAATCGGCTGAGCCGCCTCGGTGGGCAACATAGAATGGACTTTGTGCGAGCATTGTAGATACCGATGAATAGCCTGTTGGGACCGGACGAATTTCGAGCGGTGTCGTAAGTGTGTCGGTAGCCGAAGTGTAGTACAAGTGCCCGCCACTAAGCGTGTCGGTTGCACTCGTGTATTTAATAGCCAGGCCTGGGTTTGGATCAGGCTCGCCAAGGGCACGGATAATGATCGCGGCACCGGATGATTGCGACTGCGCCCCGGCCCAGGTGAGTGCCTTTGCACCGGGTGCTCCGGCTTCGATATCTTGCTGATATACAGCGAGAATCGTTTTGGACTGCGCGGCTGTGGACGACGGAAGATAAATATGCTGCGCCATACCACTTGGCCCAGTCGCAATTGAATAATCAATTCCGGAGACAAATTGTGCATTATAGGTTGCTAAAAGAAGGTTCTTTGTTGTAGCTGGCGTTGGCGGCTGAATGGTCGTGGTCTGTGAGGCGGTTGTACCATACGGCGAATAACCAACGATTGTATTTGTAAGATCAGCGCCGCGCACGATGAACATTTCGGCAACGACACGCCCACCAGAGGCTGAGTCGGTAGCAGTGAACGTAAAATCATTTTGCGTTAACGCCGAAGCGCTTGGTACAGGCAACGTATAAAAGCCTGTAATACGGTTACTTGTCCCGCCAACGAACGCTTGGCTTACCCGTGACCATCCGGATAGCGCAAAGTCACCCGTTGCCGTAGGGCTTTGTCCTGAGAGCGCCATGACAAGCAGGTCGCCATCCTGAACACCTGATGGCTTATTAATCGTGAAGGTTGTTATCGCGCTGGCTGTTTGGTATGTTGTCGCAACGCCAACAATGGTTGGGCGAGAGATAACCGGCGGCGACCAAGCCCCTGCTTTAAATGCAACAAGCTCGCCACCAAGGACTGTCGTCGTTGAATCAAATGTAGGACTTACTGTGCCCGTTGCACCTGCCGACGTTCGATACTGATACCCCATAATTGCACCCGTGTTAGCAAGGGTGCTTCCTGTTGGCGATGTTTTATATTCGTCGAAAGCCGTAAGGAGTGATGTTACGGTTGGCGAGCTAGTATTTGCGGAGTTTTGCTGGTGGATACCCGCGACTAAAAGCGTTGTCGCGTTAACCGTTGTAATACTTGGAATAGTAAGTGAAGTACTACCTCCAGTGAATGCTGTTGATGCCGAATCTTCAATATTATCGAGGTCAATTCCAGTAGCACGAGCAACGACAGCAGCGGCGCGACCAGGGGTAGAGCTCATTGTCCAGGTAAGCGTTGTCGGGATGCTATCAATATCATTTTGCGATTTGACGGCATAATAAAAGAACTGGGACGTGCGAGATGTTGCCCAATCTGGCGTACCGAGAGCCGCTCCATAGGCAATCCACCCTGAGGGTGGCGTTATCGAGCCAACTCCTGAGCCTTGATTATGAATCCAGGCAACGAGCAAATCGCCAACAACGACGTTTGCGAGTGATGACCTATTGCAGCTGAGTATCGCTGAGGTAGCATTCCCGGTCGTACCGAACTCAACACTGTTGCCTGCTCCGAAATTAAGCTGCGCAGCCATAGGCTATGATTTCACAACAACGATAACGCCCGCCGGTGTTCCAGGAGGCAAACTGGCCGCATTATCAATTAATAACACCTTTGTACCAAGCGCTGTGGCGTCGGCCTTCGCATCAAGGGCAGTCTGCATTGCCGTCGAAACTGGCTTGTTGACGTCGGCTGTATTGTCGACACTAGCCAAGCCAACGGCAGCCTTATCAAGTGTTTGAAAACTTTTGTCGCCGCGGTAGTACTGCGTGGAGTTGCCCGCAGTAATCGTTGCTTCTTTTGCGTTGAGTGCTGTTTGCATTGCCGTGGAGATTGGCTTATTAGCATCAGTTGTATTATCGACATTTGCAAGACCAACCGCCGCTTTATCAAGGGTCTGCCAGCTTTTATCGCCGCGGTAGTACTGAGTAAAATTACCAGCAGCGAGTGTTGGCTCTTTACCCGCAAGGCCTGGCACCGTAGGTGCTGTTGCCGTACCGCCCAGATCGCCCGCTAGCTGCACAGTACCGACTGAGGTGGTTGTAGCTTGAGGAGCTGACCCACCAGCCGATGCCCATTTTATACCACTTACTTGGCCGCTATCTTTAGTAAGCACTTGGCCATCACTACCGCCAGACACAGCAAGCGTGGCGTTTGTTACAGAATTTGAAGAGAGCGCAGTATTATCAACCGCGTTTGGAGCAAGATTAGTAGCCGTAACAACATCTGGCTTCAACGTACCGTCGTTGTTATGCGTCTCCAAAAGGAAATCATTGAGGACTTGCCCCCATGTATTTTCATCTCCACCTAATTGCGGTAAACGTGCCACAACACGCCTCCTCTCCTCTTATTTAGCGTCCGTACTTGGAGCCGCCGTAGCCAATAGTGCTTCTTGAAGTTTGATTCGAGCCATTTACATGCTCAAGCCCCTTCAGTGCACCAATGATCATATTGCCGCCAAGGAGTAACAGTAAACCAATTCCCACATTCTTGAGGAATTCTTTACGATCCATTTCTTGTTCAAGTATTGCAGGTTTAGGTAGTGTCATGCTAAAACTCTTGTTTATTTTGTGTAGTATTCATAAGCATAATATCACCTAACTATACTATGCGCAAGTTTATGCATCACTTGCAGGGAAGAATCCATCAATCGAGACCCGAGCCACTGGCCTTCGATTTGCTTGTGGACGAACTTGTGGAGCCAACGCATCTTGAGTTAGGGGTTTTTGTCGAGTTGGTACCGCAACGGTTGTGTTTCGCGCGTGCGCAGGCTTGTACCTCATCAGAACATCTACTCGACCAGGGGTTAACCCCACAGGGCGAGGCTTTGGAGCTGCTACAGGCGTTCGAGGTGCTTCCTGCTGCTCAAGTACTGGCTGACTGCGAGGCGCTACAACCTCTTTAACTAATTCTTGCTCAAGCGTGTTGATACTTGCCTTTTTTGGTTTCAGCTGACGATGGCGCATCCATACGAGTAGGATTCCGATCTGGTACATCAAGATTGTTGGCGCAGCAAGCGTAAACTGTGTCGTGATTTCTGGCGACGGCGTAATAAGCATAGCAATAATAAATGCCGCCACAATCATGTGTCGCTGATATTTGTTCCAGCTCGATGGTGGCATCGGTGTGATCCTATCGATAATTACCATCACAAGCGGCACCTGGAACATCAATGCGCTTGCGAGCACGTATGCCACAATAAATGACAGATAAGAATCAACCGTGAGCATTGCGCTTACGCCGCCGATCGTAAAGCCTGTTAAGAAATGCATTGCCGATGGTAGGGTAACAAGATAGGCGAACACGATGCCGACTGCCGCAAGCAATGTCGAGAGTGAGACATACAGGATAGCACGCTTGGCACTTCGGCGCTTCATTACAGGAGAGATAAACTGATATAGGTGGTACACAAGTACGGGGATCGTAGTAACCATCCCCACATACATACATACTTTAATGGCAAAACTTACACCCCCAATAGGAGTAAGGTAATAGAGCTTTTCGTTGCCAAGCGGCTTCATAAGCAACTTGATAATATCTTCAAAAAACGGAAACGCGACGCCCGTTACCAACACAAACCAAAGAGCCACCCAAACTAGCCGCCCCCTTAGTTCACGGACATGCTCCATGAACGTCTGGGTTTTCGGCGTGGTTGTGGATGAAGCTGTGTTATTCAGCTTTCTCTGTTTGGACTTTCTCATCGCGACGATCTTTATCAGTAGCTACACCGCGGAGCTCGCGGATTGACTGACCGATACTCTTACTTAGCTCTGGCAGTTTCTTACCTCCAAAGAGCAAAAGCAAGATTACGAGGATTACGATGAGTTCTGGCAACTTGAGTTCAGGCATTTCTCCCCCTCTTGTTTTTATTAACACTACTACTATATACTACTTATAGTTAACGCTCAATATGTAAGGTGAAATGATATGATACTTGGTATAAAACAGTTCGCAGTGACCTACGGGTGTGGTACATATGGTAGCGGTAGTTATGATTCAAATGCGACTTGTACGACTGCTACGGATGGCGGTAGTAATAATAACAACGGTACGCTTCCTGCGACCGGTCAGAATATTATTTATGGCCTTGTTGGCGGTATTCTCCTTATTGCAATTGCTGTCGCGCTCTTCGTAAGTTCACGTCGCAAGAACCGTAAGTAGTTATTGCTCTTCGCGGCGAATTTCTTCGAGCAGTGCATCGAGTAGATCGCGAGTACGAAGCCTCACTTCATCATCTTTTCGTACGAATTCATCGCGGCGATAGGCGATTTGCGTGCAGGCGTGCACTGTTTCGGAAAGTTCATCGTTAATTACAAAGTGGTAATACGGGGTCGCGAGTGCGCGCTCTAGCTCCACTACAGCGCTTTGTCGCCGGTTTGGCCAATCCTCGAGGAACTCTTCGTCACTTGCATAGCGATGGCGGACACGACGACGCCATTCTGCGTAACTCGGTGGCACTAAGAAGATGGCTGTGACACTATCCGACACCTTTTTGTATTTTGCCACACCTTGCACATCAACATCAGCAATCGCTGCCTTACCATTATCGTGCGCACGGCGAATTTCGTCAGCCGTCACGCCATATACGCGGCCATGCACGAGGCTTGCTTCAACGTATTCCCCTGCTTCAAGTAATTTCACTGCCTCATCATCGCTGATGAAATGGTAATCAACGCCATCTTGCTCGAGCACACCATTATTGTAACGTGGCGGACGAGTAACAGTCGTTATAAGATTATGGAACGCTCCAGATTTGAGCATTTCCCGTAAAACCGTATCTTTACCAGCGCCAGTGATGCCCACGAGCAATATTACTTCTGTCGTGCTCAGCAATTCGGCACCTGCCTGGTTTGGCTTGTAGTCTTTGATTCGCTGTTCAATCGTTTCCATACTTTATATTAATCCCTTTTCAGCATTACAGTAAAGGCCTCTGACGGAATATCGACCTTACCAAATCGTTTCATTCGTTTTTTGCCACGAGCCTGTTTCGCAAGCAGCTTCTTTTTACGGCTGACATCGCCACCGTATAGGTAGCCGGTCACATCTTTGCGGTATGCCCCAATGTTTTCGCGTGCGATAAACCTACCGCCAATTGCCGCTTGCAGACTCACTTCGAAGCTCTGGCGTGGCACAACATCTTTTAGCTTTGCGACAACTTCGCGGCCGATGGCCTGCGCTTCAGAGCGGTGACACATGATACTCAGCGCATCAACAAGTTCACCTGAGATATAGAAGTCAACGCGAACGAGATCTTCGGCGCGATACTCACTTAGCTCGTAGTTAAAGCTTCCATAGCCGCTTGTGACACTCTTTAGCTGATCATAAAAGTCTGTAAGAAGGTTCGCAAGCGGCGCCTCAAAGCTAATGAGGGCGCGCTCATCAATGTAGCTGAGATTCTTTTGACGGCCACGTTTGGTGACGATAAGTTGAATGACAGAACCGATATAATCTTGTGGTACTACGATTTCACCATCAATCCACGGCTCGCGAATCTCTGCAACTTTTGCGACGTCCGGCAATTCTGAGGCGCTTTTAATATCAAGCTCTTCGCCATCTGTTAGTGTTACCTCGTAATTTGTACTCGGGTTCGTTACAACAAGGTCGAGGTCGTATTCTCGTTCGAGACGTTCGCGCACAATATCCATGTGGAGTAGCCCTAAGAATCCAATACGGACACCGTGGCCCAGGACTGGCGAGTTCTCTAGATCAAACTGGAGTGCTGAGTCACTCAGGCTGAGCTTCTCGACCGCTTCACGGAGGTCATTATAATCTTCGTTACTGACAGGGAAGAATCCTGCATATACAAATGGCTGCACGTGCTGATAGCCTGGCAGTGCTTCATCGGTATGCGCGCGAGGAACAGTGATTGTATCGCCCACTTTTGCGTCGCGTGTTGTTTTAAGGTTAGTAACAATGTAGCCGATCTCGCCCGTTGCAAGCTCGGGGTCTGATGCCATTCGAGGTCGCAAATGCCCAACATCAAGCGCCAAACCTTTTGCACCTGTCGCGAGCATCTCGATTGTATCGCCTTTTTTGATCGATCCGTCGACTGTACGTGTGTACAAAATCACACCACGGTAATCATCGTAGTAGCTGTCGAAAATCAGTGCTCGTGTCGGCGCCTCATTATTACCCATCGGTGGCGTAATCCGCTCAACGACAGCATCAAGTACGTCGGTAACACCGGCACCTGTTTTCGCGCTGATCTTAATGATATCTTCTTCTTTACAGCCAAGTAGATTAATTACCTCTGCGCTTACGCGGGGAACGTCAGCAGCAGGCAAGTCAATTTTATTAAGAACTGGAATAATTGTGAGGTCCGCAGCAAGCGCTAAGTATACGTTAGCGAGTGTCTGCGCCTGAATACCTTGGCTGGCATCAACAACGAGCACCGCGCCTTCACAAGCCTCAAGGCTACGGCTTACTTCGTAACTAAAGTCTACGTGACCTGGCGTGTCAATGAGGTTTAGATCATAGTCTTTGTACTTCATACTCACCGGTGCGAGCTTGATGGTAATTCCCTTTTCGCGTTCCAGGTCCATGCTATCGAGTAGCTGACTTTTCATATCACGCTTCTCGACGGTGTGCGTGAGCTCCATCATGCGATCAGCAAGAGTACTCTTACCATGGTCGATATGGGCAATAATGCAAAAATTACGGATGTTTTGTTGGCTCATGGTAGTTACTGTCTCCGGCCTGGAATTTTACTAAAAATAACTGCTGATACTTTGCGAAGAATCGGATCAACTTCCTCGACTTTCATTAGCTTACAAAGCCAAATATACACAATGAATCCGACAGCGGTAATTAGGGTAAACTTAGGAAATACAAGGAAGAATCGAAGGTCATTAGACTGTAGCTGCATAAACTGAAGGGCTATGTAGGCGATAAAGCCCATGACTGCACTCGCAACGAACATGCGACATATGGTTGATACGAATGCGCGAGTGAAAATTCCATGTGCTCGACGCTGTAAAATCACAAAGAGAATCACCACTTCGACGAACGCTACAATAGACTGCGCCCATGCAAGACCATATACACCCCATCCGAACCACATTGAGAAACATACAGCCAGTACAATATTTAGCGTGATTGTGAAAAATGACACATACAGCGGGGTCCTTGTATCTTGTTGGGCGTAAAATACGCGTGCAGCAATCTGGTAGATTGTCCTGAATAGAATTGCTACAACCAGTGCACCAAGAATACTTGCGATTGTTGGGTCACCGCCGTTTTTAATGAATGTCACGACGTATCCACGCATAAAGAATGCGAGCGTTGCAATTGGCAGCGCAAGCCAAATAATCCAACGGAGAATTTGACGTAGCTCTTGCTTGAATAAATCCGGCCTACCTTCTGCGAGTCGCTCGGTCATACGCGGGAATGCTGCGTTACTGATTGCTACACCAATTAGATTCACTGGCATCAAACTCAGCGTTGACGCTTGCTGGTAAGCACGCATCATACCGTCACCCATACGTGAAGCTAGATTCATCTCAACGATACCATTCACATAATCGATACCCTGATCGAGCGAGCGCGGCGGGAGGAGTTTTAGTACCTGACGGAAGCCTTTGTTGCGCCAGGATATTTTCATTTGATAATCAAATCCAAGGCCAATCAGGCCAATTGAGCTGATCACCAGCTGCATCATTGCGCCAAGCGCCACACCGAGTGCGACACCCATGATTCCGCCATCAAATACCTGCCAGCCAAAGATATTGATACCGCCCGTAAAGTAGCGGGCACCGATCAGAATGCCGATGTTATAGATAGTCGGAGCGAGCGCCAAGAAGGCGAAGCGACCGACCGCCTGTTGCATGCTCGAAATCACGGTTGCTACCGCAAATAGGAACGGGTTTACGGCGATAATGCGCATCATGCTGATAGCAAGCTCACGACCCTGCTCGTCTAGCCCTGGACCTACAATGTAGCGTACGAGCGGGTCAGCAAAAATCATAATGAGGACGCTTGCACCAAGCGTGAGTAACGCTAGAAAATTAACGAGACTTGAGCTCAACTCCCAGGCAGAACGTTTATTTCCACCCGCCAAGCGCTGATTGAACACCGGAATAAACGATACGCTGAGTGCGCCTGATACTAGGATGAAAAACATGAAGTCTGGAATAGTAAAAGCTGCCGTATAGGCATCGATACCAGCGGGATAATTATCCAGATACAGACCATTTAAGTAGCGATCGCGAAGAATGCCGAGCAAGCTTGACGTTAACGTTGCGCCAGATAACAGTAGCGCTGCCCAACCAAGGGGCAGCTTACTGTTGGCTAGGGCAACAACCGATTTAAGGCTTCGCTTGGCCATAGACTGCTATAACTCCTAGTGGAGCTTCGCCTCCGCAGGCAATTTTGCGTCAGCCATAATCTCGCTCGCCTGTTCTTCTTCAAGAGTCTCTTCTTTCAGAAGGGCGTCTTTTAGTTTCTCGAGCACATCGCGGTTCTTTGTAAGCACCGCTTCGGCGCGCTCTGCAGCCTCGCGGATAAGTGCTTCAACTTCTTTGTCGATTTCTTGCGCCGTCGCATCACTGTATGGTCGCTCATGAGTAATCTTATCGAATACCATGCCGCCATTATCTTCGTGGAAGACTTGGTCGCGGAGCTTTGAACCCATACCTTGCTCGATGACCATGTCACGGGCAATTTCAGTCGCCTTACGTAGGTCACTACCGGCACCAGTGGTGATACCGTCAGCACCATAGAGCAGTTTCTCGGCAATACGGCCACCCATTGCGCGAGCAAGGATGTCCTTGAATTCGTACACATTCGTGTAGCTACGGTCTTCAGGCGGCAAGAACCATGTGACACCACCAGTACCACCACGTGGGATGATCGTAATTTTGTGAACTGGGTCACTGTCTGGAAGGACATGGCCGACAACTGCGTGACCAGCTTCGTGGTACGCGGTCATTTCCTTTTCTTTTTCGTTCATTACCTTGGTCTTGCGCTCTGGGCCAATCGCAACCTTCTCGAACGCCTCAGTGAGGTCTTTGTTTGAGATTTGCTTTGAGTTACGGCGTGCCGCAATAATTGCTGCTTCGTTTGCAATGTTTGCAAGGTCGGCACCGCTTGAACCAGCAGTCTTTGCTGCGAGCTTATCAAGGTCAACTGTTGTATCCGTAGGCTTGTTCTTGAAGTGAACTTTTAAGATTGCTTCACGGTCTCGGCGCTCTGGCAGACTGATTGTCGTGTGGCGATCGAATCGGCCTGGTCGAAGTAGTGCTGGGTCAAGGACGTCTGAGCGGTTAGTTGCTGCAAGGACAATCACATTAGTACCAGCTTCAAAGCCGTCCATCTCAACCAAAATCTGGTTTAGTGTCTGCTCGCGTTCGTCGTGACCGCCGCCCATACCACTACCGCGCTTGCGGCCAACGGCGTCAATTTCATCAATGAAGATAATGGCAGGCGCGTTCTTCTTTGCCTTTGCAAATAGGTCACGCACACGGCTTGCACCAACACCTACGAACATTTCTACGAATTCGCTACCAGAGATAGAGAAGAATGGTACGTTTGCCTCGCCCGCTACAGCACGCGCAAGCATTGTTTTACCAGTACCCGGGTTACCGACAAGTAGTACGCCCTTAGGAATCTTCGCACCCAGAGATTCGTACTTTTTAGGATGCTTCAGGAAATCAACAACTTCTTCAAGGTCTTGCTTCGCACTATCGTTGCCGGCAATATCATCAAATACAACACGCTCTTTATCGATGCCGTACAGTTTTGCCTTACTCTTGCCAAAATTCATTGCTTGGCTATTCTGGCCTTGGGCTTGGCGCATCATGAACATGAAGAATCCAGCAATTAGCAGTACTGGCACAACAATTGTTGCGATATTCCAGAAGGCTGTCCCAGTTTCAGACGGTGGAGTATCAGAAACAACCTGCTTGCCATTCTTGTTAAGTAAATCATCTTTAAGCAGGGAACTGACGCCACCCTGAATATATGATTTCTCACTTGGCTCGCTCTCACCCTTCTTGGTAATTGTGAGGTCATCGCCCTGCCCCTGGATTTTGGTAATCTTTCCATCGTTCGCATCACTAATTACCTGAGATACTGGTACATCTTTAAGGCTGGTGTGTGGCGACATAAGCGCCCATCCTACCAACGTAATCAATACAATCACCGCCCAAAAAAGGCTCAGGCGCAATGTATTGCTAACATTTCGTTTAGGTCGTTTCGGCATTCTAACAAGTGTCCTTTCGCTAATCTTACTGAAGAGAAAATCTTTATAGAAATTATACCACTCTTACGGTGTAATTTCGAGCCGTAAACTCTAATGAAATGCCGTCACCTATTTGATACATGCTGCCTGGAGCTGCAGTTTTGATTGCGATTAATGCTCGCTTAAGCCGTGGGCGGGTTGGGCGAGTCGCGACATCAGCAATTTCTGCGCCTAATAATTCAATCGCAACGTTCTCTGGGGCCATGTTCAAAAAGTGTCGGTTTCCCTTATACCGAGCGACGAGTCGCGTCGCGTCGGCATCAATATCGTGCCCAAGTTGTATCTGGCGAGCGCGGAGCTCCATGAGACGCTTGCTATTAATGTTACCTTGCCCCAAACTGTGGCGCATTCGATTGCGTGCATATATATGCTCCCTGTTTGTGGCATCCTCAACCCACTCAAGCTGATGCTTTATTGCATAATCATAGATTTGCTGCTTGGTCATGCCAAGGAGCGGGCGCATGATACCTAGGCGATTAAGTACCATGAGCCCACGCCAGCCGGTACCACGTTTAATATTCAGTGCGATTGTTTCAACGGCGTCGTCTTCGTGGTGTGCCGTTACGAGCAATGCTTTAAACCGTTCGGCTTCTTTTAATAGGAACTTATATCGTTCCGCGCGCGCCAGCTCTTCGCTTGCATTTGGCGCCAGGTTAAGTTCAATACTCACGAACGGGATGCTATATTTTTTAGCAAGTTCACCAACAAATCGTGCATCGGCTGCACTCTCTTCACCACGGATGCCATGATCGACATGTGCTACTACTAAGTGGTTTTTTGTTTTGCTGAACAAATCGAGCAACACTACCGAGTCGACGCCACCTGATACCGCTAAGAGATAGTTCACTGGCGATTATCCTAACGCGTTAGCGATTTTCACACCGAGCCATACGCCGACAATGCCACCAACGAGCCCGAGCAAAATACTCATGCCGCCAAGCAAATCACCGTTCCATAGCATCGGGACTAGGCTCCCGAGTGTCATACCAACTCCAGCCATAATCGAGATAATCGTCTTTTTACTCATATATATAGTATACCTCTACATATAGCGCGTGCTTCCAAATGGGATTTTTGTCTTTACGATATCGTTTGCGTCGATAGTATTACCTGAATGAATCGTTCGTTCGCCATACCGGCCGTTGATTTCATCAATCGCCCATGTGATATGCCGCTCGCGTGCAAGCTCATCGCCGAAGAGGCTAAGTTGAGCATCGTCGTCATCGCCGAGATGGTAGCATGTCACCGATAGCATATTGATGTTGCCTGGCGCGCCCAAAAATAGCCGCCTGGCAATCGACCAAATCGCTGCGTCGCTATAAAAGGGCAGGGGAGTAAGCTCATGCGCCTGCCATACACCGCCCCCATAGAGTCTTGCATACAAACGCACTCCCCTGGCTGCTTTATGGTTATGGCGAAGCTTCGCGCCCACCCCTTCAACCAGCGCATGGAGCCGTGTTACCTTTTCTTGTTGGTTTAAGTCTGGCCGCTCGAGTACATACTGTCGCCCGCAGCTTTTTAAATCGTGCGCTACGTCATCAACTTCCCAGCCGCGCAATCGCTGATGCCATTGTTCGCCCAAGATACTTTTAAATGCCACATGCAATGATTTTGCGTCAGCGTGCAGCATATCAAGTGGGGTATAGATACCTACAGCATTGAGGCGCGATTCATTATGGCGCGCGATTCCTGTTAAATCTTGGAGTTTTAGTGTTCCTAGCACTTCAATAATATTGTGCGACGTTAACACATCCAATCCATCTGGTTTATGTAGCCCCGCTGCTGTTTTTGCTAAAAACCGATTTGTGCTAATCCCCACATTACATTTCATCCAGCAACCGATTTCATCACGCAGCCGCTGTTTAATTTCGTACCCTATCTCTACCAAGTCTCGATTACGCATCGCTTCTGGTGCTTGGCTAAAATCAATCACCCCTTCGTCGATACTTTTCATCGTCACGTGCGGGCTGTAGTCACTCATGATTCGCATCATTTTGTGATATACGTATTTGTATTTTTCTGGGTCGCTTTCTATACCCACAAGATCTGGACAAAGCTTCTTTGCCTCGCGCAGGCGCATGCCTAGCTTTACACCACGCGCCTTAGCCTCGTAGCTTGCCGTCACAATCATCGTATGTTCAGTGCGTCGGTTCACAATAGCTACAGGCCGGCCGCGGAGCATTGGCCGCGCTTGCTGCTCGACCGTCGCGAAGCAGCTATTTAGGTCGATGTGCATAATGAGTGGGCGTTCAGTGTTGTGAAGGGGATTTATCATAATCGATCCGCCTCCAGCGTCAGCCGCCACGTAAGGCGTTCACTATCAAATTCGAGCCTGTAATCTGCTTCACCATCCGTTACATCGAACCAATGGACTGTTTTACGCCCGGCCGCCACTGGGGTGCGAAGGCCAATTTCTGTCACGATTATTTCGCGACCATTAGCACGCCTGAATTTGATTGGCACGCACGGATTTAACCCTGTACCAAAGCGTGCTACCACATCGACTCGTTCGTTTAAAAAGATTTCATCGTCCACAGCAAAATTCTCCAAATAAGTGATTATTGAAGAAACGTTTTCTGATTGTTCGCCCGTGCTTTTACCCGTTTCTAGTAAAAATCCGAAGACGATGAATATGATCCGTTGATGAGGGACGCTTACGCTACTCGTGAAAGTAGGGCAGTGAGTATCACCTGGAATTACCTTCTATTGTACCCTATTTGTGCACGAAATACATGCGCACTTCGAAGAGAACGTACAGCCCGATAAGCGTGCCGACGATGAGGCCGATGATGTGGTTGACATTTCCAGTTATCAGCGCGTTCAAGACAGCACCAGTGAAGGTGACTAGGCTTACCAAAAATAGCAAGTCCCATCCCCTCTTTTGCTTCACCCTTAGCGACGTGATTGCCATCGCTTCAAGCGTGACCGATATAACCAACACGGCCATGTTTACAATGCCCGTAATAATGATTAGTGCGCCAGCGGCTGGACCAGCAACGATGCCAGTAAAAATTGAGATACCAAGTACGACTGGAACGAGGCCAAGAATACCAAGACATCCAAACGCAACACCAATGAGCGCGAGCCACCACGCATTATCAGCGAGCCAATGGCGCCAATCTTTTGGTAGATGCGGCAGCCCCTTAAATAGTGTGCCGAGGCTGTTCTCTAATCCCGATAGTTGTTGCATATTCCCTCCTCTATCTTAGGGATATTTTACCATTTTACACAAACCCCTTGGTAGCACTAGAAAAATACGTTAACTTTTGGTACACTTTACAGGTACGGCACCATAGCTCAGCTGGTTAGAGCGCAGGACTCATAAGCCTGAGGTCGGTAGTTCAAGCCTACCTGGTGCTACCAAGCAATTATTTATACCCTACATTTCGTAGGGTATTTTGTTTGCCAGAGTATAATCAATAGAGCAATGGATACTTTACGATACATAACCTGTGAGACTCCAAATGGTGCGTTTCATATTATTGTTGATAGCGATGATATCGCCCGTGCGTCAGGGTTTGGGAGTTTGATTGACCTGCAAAGGAGACTTCCTTTGGAATTTCGCGACGCTAGCCTGGAATCGGTTACCAGCCACCCGTATGAATCGCTGGTGACTGCATACTATGATGGCGACCAATCAGCTCTCGGTAAAATTCCACGACATCAAGAGGGAAGTGATTTTCAAGAGAAAGTCTGGCAGGCAATTGGAGCTATCCCCTACGGCAAAACTATGTCGTACAAAGAGCTTGCGGAGGCTTCGGGCAACCCGGCCGCAATCCGCGCCGCTGGCACTATTTGTGGGCTTAATAAACTTATCTTGCTCGTTCCCTGCCATCGGATTCTTAAAAGTGACGGAAGTGTTGGTAGCTACTTGTATGGACCCGAAATTAAGACTTCTCTACTCCGACGCGAGCATGCAATCTAATGATTTAAACCAAAACATCGGCCTTGCAGCCGATGTTTTGGTTTGTTTTATGTATCTAGTACAAGTTTGTCTTTACGTTATAGCATTGCTCGCCTTTTTTGTGGTACTGTGCGTTGACTGACTCTGAATAGCTTGTTGATGAGTAGGTTGTATATGGAGAAGTCTGTGCGCTTGTGAATGTTGCACATAGTTGGTAGTAGTGGACCGTACGAGTACTGTAGGTATCCTGCGAAGATGGCTCTGTGCTTGATTTCGTATTCGGCTTATATGTAATTACGCCTTTAGCAAGTAGACTCTTAATAGTATCCGTATCAGTGTTGTCGTAGGTACTAAAATCGAGTCCGTCCAGTGATTCTGGAAGTCTATCGTTCTCTTGATCGTATGAATTTACTGCATACACGATACTACTGAGTGCGCTTGATACTTGGCGGTCTTGTCGCGTTGTTACCGATCTTGCAACTGGGCCAAACACGCCAATACCAATAAATACAGCTGCACCCACGCTCAAGATAATCGTCGCGAGCATAGGAATGCGTCGCCATTTTGCTACAAGTGTAGTGCGCGCAATGAGTAATGTATATATCGGCACCATAGTTAGTGCCGTAAAGAGTGCGACACGTATGCCATCGCTTGCTGACGGCGTTTCGCTCAGCACTAAATTGATACCAGCAAATACCGCAGCAACGAGTGCACCGATACCACAGAGGGCGAAGATAACTGTGTGGATTACCATCACTGCAGTTGCAAAGCCTTCTTTTTTTGCCGGTTCGCGGCGTCGGTAGAAGAAATCAACCACAGCGGCAACGACTAGTAGGACGAGGACTGAGGCAATTGGATAAGAAATGACTCCCGTCCAGTCGTTACTATCGCTACCATTAACTAGGAATGCGTAAACAACCGCGCTTAGCCATAGCATCGCGAGGGCGAACCAGCCCCAGAATGCATAAGTGAGCCACTGCAAGACAAGCGTTACGGCATCTGCCTGGGATTTGTGAGCCTGCGGAACTTCTGAGTTGACTACTGGCGGCGTCGGCTGCGAGGTTTGCTCGGGTTCAGTAGCGGACTTTACTTCATTTGGAATAGGCATTGTACCCTCTGTTTTTGTAGCCTCGCGCGGCTCAACAGTATTCATTTCTGTCTGTTTATTGTCGTTAGGCGAGTCAAGCCCACGTTCAGGTTCACTATTCATTAGAATCTCCTTGTTATACAGCCAGTATACTATAGGGTTTATGGCTATACACAGTAAAAACGACCTGACAATTGCTTATCAAGTCGCGTTTACGTGGTGGAATTTTCGGGCAAAAATCTGGGATTAAAAGTCAAAGTCTTCAACGTCGAGTGCATCTTCGCGAGATGACACAAATGAACGGAGCTGTTCGATGCTACGTGGTACGTTCCAACTTGCTGCTGCAAACGCTTCGCTGAGGTTCGCTGACTGGGTGTCAGTTGTTGCTTCCATATTGTTAATTGCCCTTTGTTTGTTTTTATTGGCTTATGTATTTAATATAGCACATTGTTTATAAAAAAGCAATAGCATTATGGCCTCTTTTTGACTCGAGGGAGACGCTTATGGTATAAATAACAGGAGAGGAAGAAAAAATAGAAACATGGATACTCTTACCGCCTTCAGTGTTATCGTCCTTGCCGCACTGATTCACGCGAGCTTTCAGCTTGGCGTGAGCATGGTAACACTACTCTCTGGTCACGCTATCGGCAAAAAACTAGCCGCCAAGCGGACGCTGCGCCTTGTTGGCGCATTTCTTGCTGGCACGCTTATTATGACCGCACTTGTAGTCTCTACACTCAGCTATGTAGCCAGTGTCTTCTTTGGTCGGGTTGTGACACCTATGGCATGGGGTACTCTAGCCTTTGCGATGATTATTATTGGTGTTGTAGTATGGGTTTTCTACTATCGTCGCGGGCCAGGCACGTTACTGTGGGTGCCTCGAGGCCTCGCCAAGCTTTTGAGCAAGCGAATCCATGCTACACAACTGAGTGCCGAGGCATTCAGCTTGGGTATTACAAGCGTATTTACCGAACTCTTGTTTATTATTACCCCGGCGGTTGCTGCCGCATTTGCTATTATTTCCCTACCGACTGATTTACAGCTTATTGGCGCCGCCACGTATGTAGTGGTTGCGTCGTTCAGTATTTTGCTTGTCGTAGCGTTTATTGGCAGCGGGCACAATATTAGCAGGCTGCAGCGTTGGCGCGAGACCAACAAGCGCTTCTTACAATTTGCCGGTGGATCAGCATTGATTGTCTTAGCGTTCTTTCTGTACATCAACCTTGTTGTTACTCCTGTCGTTGTTGCGAGGGTTGGATGAGTGCCCCTGCTACCGTCCTAAAGCATGGTCGCCGTGGATCCGAACTCTTTGACCGAGAAAAACTCCACGATAGCGTATATGCCGCGTGCCTCAGCGTACAAAGCGTAGATGGGCTCGCCAAAGATACCGCCGAAAGAGTCTGCGATGTTCTCACCGATTGGCTTAAAAACAAACCAGAGATCACCAGTAGCGATATTCGCCGTCAAGTAACCAAAGCGCTCGAACCGCTTCACCCTGATGCCGCATATTTATACAAACACCACAAGCAAATGATATAAGGAGCCCGGATATGGCCAAAAAACACACCTTCGACTATGACCTGATCGTTATCGGCAGCGGCGCCGGAGGATCTGCAGCGGCAACGATTGCCGCGCGCGAGGGCAAGAAAGTTGCAATTGTTGAGCAATCAGTTTTTGGTGGTGACTCACCGAACTTTAGCGATGTACCAACTAAAGCACTACTACATGCTGCGCAGCTTTACGATGAAGCTCGCCATGGCGCTCGCTTTGGCCTTCGTAGTAATGCGCTTGGCTATAACTACCCCTCACTCCGCGCCTGGAAGAATCTTGCGGTCGAACGTACGGGTGCTGCTGGTAATCGTAAATTCTACGAATCGCAGGGCATTGATACTATTGAGGCCCGGGCGCACTTCTTATCACCACATGAAATCTCGGTTAACCGCAAGCATATTACCGCCGAGCGCTTCTTAATTGCAACGGGATCCGAGTGGGTTGCGCCAGATATCCCTGGTATTGAAGATGTCCCCTACCTTACACCACGCACCGTACTTGAATCTATCAAGCCACCAAAGAGTATTTATATTATTGGCGCCGGTACAGTCGGCGTTGAGATTGCGCAACTACTCGCGATTTTTGGCACAAAAGTATACCTTGCTGAAATTGCGGCGCGCATCTTGCCACAGGAGGAAGAGGAAGTTGGTGAGCTATTTGAGCGTATGCTCCGCGAAGGCAAAGGTGTTACTTCGCTCACGCAGACACGTACCGTTGCTGTTGTGAAAGATGGCTTAGGCTACCGCGTGGCCTTCCTACGCGCTGGGGTTGAAAAATCCGTCCATGTTGATGAAGTGCTCGTTGCAACTGGCCGTAAACCATCGGTTGATTTGGGCCTTGAGAATGCCAGTGTCGAGTACGATCCGACTGGCATTAAGGCAAACGAGTACCTCCAGACAAGCGCACGACACATCTACGCAGCCGGCGACGTGCTCGGCCATAGCAGCCATACACACACCGCACTGCTTGAGAGCCGTATTGCTGCGCACAACTTATTTAGCAAAGTTCAGCTTGCACCAGACTACACGGCAACACCCCGCCTTACCTTTACCTTCCCCGGGATTGCAACCGTTGGATTTACCGAAGACGATTGCATCAAACGTGATCTGCATGTGAGCATTGCGCTCGCACCGCTGAACATTATTGCCCGCAGTAACACGAGTGATTTCCGTGATGGGTTCGTTAAACTTATCGCTGACAAAAAGGGTGTGCTGCTTGGGGCAACTGTTGTATCACCACATGCCGCTGAGGTGATACATGAACTAGCACTCGCTGTTAAGTATGGGCTTACGGCTCGTCAGGTAGCTGAGACCCCGCATGCATTCCTTAGTTGGAGTGAAGCAGTGCGTGTCGCGGCTGGCAAATTGATGCGATAAGTCTATAGTGGTGATATGGCACATATATACCCTACTGCATATTTTGATGGCAAATTGATTCCTGAATCTGAGGCAACAGTATCGGTTGCGAGCTCTGCCGTGCTTTACGGACTGAGTGTTTATACTGTATTTCATATTAACCACACCGATGAAGGTAACTTTGCCTTTCGTATTAAAGATCATTACCAGCGGCTCATGGATTCGTGCAAAGTGATTGGGATTGATACATTCAGCCAAGCATGGTCGCTTGACGCATTTACCCGCGTAATGAGCGAGCTGGTTGCGGCGAATCATCCTACCGAAAATGTATTTGCCCGGGTTAGCTTCCACATTGCCGAGAAGCTACCAGGGACTAAATCACGCGGCTTACCCGCTGTGCTGAGTGCGTTTCTCTACACAGCGGAACCCATTCTACCGCAAGCCGGTGCGCGACTTAAAACAAGCGTATGGCGACGAACACCAGACTTTTCGATTCCATCACGGGCTAAAGTAAATGGCGCCTACGTGAACTCGGTACTTGCTAAGCAGGATGCGATTGATAGTGGATATGACGATTGTATTTTCCTCGATAGCCTTGGACATGTTGCCGAACTGAGCGCCGCTAATATCTTTATTGTGCGTGGCGGTAAACTAGTTACCCCAGGCGCTTCCATGGATATTTTGGAAGGTATCAACCGACGAACTATTATTGAACTCGCCAAAACCCTTAATATCCCCGTTGAAGAGCGTACTATTGACCTCACCGAGCTTTACATTGCCGACGAGGCGTTTGTGTGTGGAACGAGCGCGTTTATCTCACCTGTCACTGTGGTTGACGCCCGTAATTTGCCACCATTGAGTAAGCGCCCGATCACTGATAAGCTTACGACTGTTTATAAGGATGCTTTGCTTTCGCCGGTGAGTGAGTTTGTAACAAAGCTATAGAAAGTACCAACGAAAAAACGCCAGTCCTAAGACTAGCGTTTTTTCTTGGTTGCGGGGGTAGGATTTGAACCTACGACCTCTTGGTTATGAGCCAAGCGAGCTGACCGGGCTGCTCCACCCCGCGATACTTGTACCATCATATCAGATGAGGGTTACTTTTGCAAACCTCTAGCGGCGCGTCCATTGAAGAATTCTAGCCACTGCTCGAAATTACTTGTTGGCTCGCTTGTTTGGGCAGTTGCAACTTCACGTTTTGCATCAAGTGTATCTTGCTGTTGGACTGCCGCGCTGTTGGCTGGCAAGATAAGTACTTTTTCGCCAGGCGACACCAGCCCAAGGTCTTGGCGCGCTGCTAAATCTTTGTATTCATCGCTGTTGTAGTAGTTCTGCTCATATTTTAGTGTATCTACCTGCAACTGAGTAAGCTCGAGCTGGCGCTTTTGCTCGTCGACCATTTTTTGCGCCGAGAAGTTAGTCTGCATTACCGAGATTGAGCCCCACACCCAACTGACAGCAACAACTAGTGCAATGAGAACAACGCCGTTATTGAGGGTGGCGTAGACACGTTTGTAGTGCTGCAGTCGTTTATATAAAGCCGTAAGCATGATATCTGAGTTTATTATAGCAGTAATGCAGATTGAAGAGACTCTTGTGACATATAGATACGACATTGCGTCGTATCCCGGTTAGATATGCAAGGATATCTAACGCTCGTCTCCTTATGTTATAATACCCTCTTAGAAGTACTCGGGGGTGTAGCTCAGTGGTTAGAGCAGCGGGCTCATAACCTGTTGGTCGTCGGTTCAATCCCAACCACCCCCACCATATTTGCTTCTAAAAAATCTCACCTGTTACGGTGAGATTTTTCGTTAGTTAGGCCATATACCCATTACTTTTGCGTATGCTTCGGTATATGAGCATGGGATTTTATCAGCTAAGTCTTCGATCTGCACCAATTGGTCATCTGTTGGCTCAATCGGCCAGCTTTCAGGTTTCGCTTCAAAGACGGACAGTGGAGTTGTATCTCTTTCTCTTAAGAGATACTCCAGACCTTCAACCTCTTCTTTTGCTGTTAACATTGGTCCGCCAGTAGGTAGGATACTGTGAGCAGCCTCCGTGGTATGAATTGCGACAAGACCAAGGCTAACCTTCAGTCGCCACCCATTACGGTATGATGCTTCATTTTCACTCGCGTCATAATAACGGATGACGTCAGCTGATTGCGCTGGCGTGAGGCCGGACTTCGTTACTTCTGGCGTAGTGCGAGTCATGATCTATATTATAGCATAATCGCTATAATAATCAATCTACTCCCAACGGAATACGCGGAAGGCGATGAAGTAAATCACTACCATCCATGCGAGCATTAGGCCAAGTTGTGGGCCAAGTTGTGTGATTGTGTAGCCTTCGTTAACGATATAGCGAATGCCGTCAATTACAGGGGTAAGCGGCAAGAATCCGCTAATGCCCTGGAGCCATTCCGGCATTAGGAATCGCGGGAAGAACGTACCTGAAAGGAACATCATTGGGAATGTCACGATGTTTGAAAGGGGTGCCGCCTGACGTTCGTTGCGAGCCCAGCCACCAAGTGCAAGGCCGATGCCGAGGATTTCAAGCATAGCAATCACGATAAAGGCCGCAAGCAATAATATATTCCCTACTATCTCGAGATGGAACACGGTGATTGCAACCACAAACATCACAAAGATTGAAACGAGACCTGTGATACTCTGCGAGATTGCAATCGAGCAGAAGTACTGCCACACCTTGAGTGGTGTTGTACTTAGACGGCGCAAGATGCCCTGTTTTTTGAGCTCTGGGAACACATTAATCGGACCAAACACACCGACACCAAGAATTGCAAAGCCAAGAAGGCCGGCAAAGGTGTAATCAAAGCTTGTGAGTGAACGAGATTTGATTTGCTCTGACGAAACTGTGAATGGTTCGTTTGCGTGCGTGATACCTTTGTTGATGTCTTTGAATACACCTTCAAGTACCGTTGCAAGTGTCTGGCCAGATTGTTGAGTGTTCTGTGTGTAGAGCACCTTAGCGTTACCGCTTGGTAGGTGGGTTTTTGCATCAACTTCACCGAAGTTCTTTGGCAGTACGATTGTGGCGTCAACTTGTGAGCGTACCATCTTTTCGCGTGCTGTGTCGGTCGTCTTTGCATCCTGATCCACAGTGAATGATTTGTTCTTGCTCAGTTCACCAACAAACTCTTTCGAAAACTTAGAATCTGACTCGTTAATGAGCGCTACTTTGAAATTCGCTTCGGTGTGGCCAAAAATACCACCGAACACGAATAGGAAGATTAGTGGGAAGAGAATCCCGAAGAAAATCGCTAAACGGTCGCGGAAGAATCGGCGAGTGTTAATACGTGCGAAAGTGATAATTGTATACAATGATTTGTTCATCTTACTGTCCCTCTCGCAGTTCTTTACCGGTTAAATCAATGAACACGTCCTCAAGGTTGGCTTGCTCGACATGCTGCTTTTTACTAAAGCCACGGTCGAGAAGCTGCTTGATGAGGTTTTTAGGTGTGTCGAGCGCAATAATCTTGCCCGCATCCATAACTGCGATGCGATCACAGAGGATTTCCGCCTCGTCCATGTAGTGCGTGGTCATCACAACACTCACACCTTTGGCGCGTACATGCTCAATAAGCTCCCATAGGTGACGACGAGCTTGCGGATCAAGCCCGGTGGTTGGCTCGTCAAGGAAGAATACCTTAGGGCCATGTACGAGTGCCGTCGTAATGCTGAGGCGCTGCTTCTGGCCGCCTGAGAGCTGTTCTACATAGGCATCAGCCTTTGATTCGAGATCGACATCACGAAGGAACTGCATGATGTCTACACGTTCGCCATAGGCGGCTGCGAACATTTCAATAACTTCGCGAAGCTTTGTTTTATCTTGAAATGCAGGTGACTGAGGCTGCACGCCAATAAGCCGCTTGATTTGATCTGGGTGCTTTGCAACATTCACACCATCGATTGTCGCTTCACCGCCATCGATTGGTCGAAGTGACTCCAGCATTTCGAGAGTCGTTGTTTTTCCTGCACCGTTTGGCCCTAGAATGCCAAAGATTTCACCCTTTTTGACGCTGAAGCTAATCCCGTCGACAACACGGCGGTCATCATAGATCTTCACCAGGTCCTTCACCGTTAGAATATTACTCATAACCTTAATTGTACCTCTTATCATTAGTCAAAACAATCAAAAAAGCCCGAGGGAGTTTGGCTTCCGGACATGGAGGCCAATGGGGGTTCCGCTCGAGCTCTTTTAGCACCTGTTTGTTTGTATTCCTAGCATACTATGCGCTAGCTATTAAACGCAAGCATTACCCGCGCGAAGTTTTCCACAAACTTTCCACAACAAAACAGCTCCCCTGGCATAACCAGAGGAGCTGAGCTTATAACCGAGACGATAAACTATTTCTTCTTAGAAACAGTTAGGAAGCCGTTGCGTGGGTTCTCTTTTACTACTCGATCTTCTGGGAGATCGACTGGAGTACCCTTGGCGTTCTTTTCTACCTTAGCAAAGAAGAAGATAGTCTGTGGCTTACCGCCGCGAAGAGTAACTTCTGTTTTGTGTAGGTAGTAGGTAACACCTTTTGAGTTTGTGTGCTTGTAAGCCATATGTGGTTATCCCTCCTATTAGCGTCTTACAAAGGTAAGCTTATCCCAAGAGCGGCCGCCATGTCAACACCTTTCACCTCTATATTTGGCGATAATGTCTTTTAAGTAACAATTTCAACACAATCCAGGCAATAGCGCGAATGACGATTGTAACCATAAGCAACAGAGAGACGACAACCGACCAACCAGCAAAATCAGGCGACCATAACGGCGAAGTAAACGAGTACCGATAAAGTGCTGGATTCGGCAAAGTAATCGAGGCTGGGTCAACCACCTGCCCCTGCTTATCGAGCTGCTCGAGCATACAGTTCTGGTACGCAAGACTGTAGCCATGAATTTGTAAATTAGGATTACAAATTGCATCTGCTTTAGCCTGTGGAGAATTATCACCGGTGCTTGAATCCCCACTTGCTGCAGCTACTGCCGCTTTAACATCACGATCATACTGACCTTGTAAGTAGAATACGCCTGTGTCGGCATTCATATGTGATGCCGCGAAGCGCTGGATATCGTAAATGCGCGAGGCCGTATCCTGGACGTCACCCGACTTATCGATACCTTCGATTGCATTACGACGAGATATCATACCCGTGTTATTGAGGCGTAAAAATGTTGCTGCGATGAATAATGATAAGATAAGCAAAATAATGAGCTGCCACGTTTTTACAGTCTCAATTCGCTTTAGATTTTTACGAATATTACGCTTATCTGCCACCGAAAATTACCCACCTCGCTAATACTTTCCTAGTATACACTATTCGTTAGACTAGCGCGCCGCTCGAGCCGACAATAAAATCAAAAATTCATAGAAGGCTGCGATGAAGAAAAGTACCGTACAGCCCATGACCATCCCCCATAGCCCAACACAGGCAGCGAAGAGTAGACATGCGAGGACCGCACCGCTACAGACCATGATCTCGATTACCATCATGTAGGCAATACGGAAGCCAGAGCTATCGGCAATATCGAACATGACGCGCGTGAACGGCATTGCGTAGGCGCTTGTTGCAGATTCATTGGCAATATTTACCCCCATCACACCCGTAACCGAAGATGTAAATGGCCGCACGAGGTGCATGACCGTGTTTGTCACTGTACCGAGTACAAGTAATACATCGCCATGATGCCTATCGATAATTCGCCCAAAAACCCACACAGCAACAATTGAGGCGAATGTACCGAGCGAGGCGAGCCCACCTAGGGAAGCGTATACGCCATTACCAAACGTTGCGAATACCGTTACGGCAATGAAGAGTGTCCAGACCATACCACTAACAATAGAGTCGAATCCCACCGCTGATTCACTTAGGAAGCTGCGCCACGCAAGTCGCCATGGAAATCCTGACATTTTAATACGGCCGCGAAGCTGTGTTGGCTCAACAGTTTTAAATAGTGGCATGGCTGCTACCAGGAATAGTGCTGATGCTATAACAATTGTCGCTTCTGGCGACCAGAGCGATGCGACGAGTCCGCCAATGAGTGGACTTAAGATGCGTGCCACCTTTTCCATCTGCTGCATGACACCGATTTCTTTGCCTGAATGATCGACGTGACGCACCTTGCTGAAGTCTACAAGATACGAAATGTCATAGAGGCCAACTGAAAGTTGCTGAAACAGGCCAAACAACGCAATTGAAAGTAGGCTGTAGTCCCCGGCAACCGGCAGCCATGCAAACGCAATAAGTGACGGAATGCGCAGTAGGTTCGATATGAGCACTCCATGCTTAGGCCCATAATATGCCACATATTTAGCAGCTAGGGGTGCGGATAGTGCGCGAACTGCAAAGAATAGTGCGTAGAATAACGCAATAAAGACGAAACTATAGCCAAGTTTATAGAGGTAGATTGCGGCAAATAAGTTTACTGTATTGATAGCAAAGATAGTAATGAGACGTGATGCATACAGCTCGGCAATTTCATCAAATGAAACGTTACGCCAGTAATGGCGTCCACGGAATAGTCGGATGATTGCAGCTCGTAGCATTTTGTATTGGTTGTTTTATAGATGTAAATCATCAATATTATACCATAACGCTCGTGGTACAATATACCTTATGAATGTGTATTTTGCTGGAATTGGCGGTGTTGCGCTTGGCCCTCTTGCCGAGATTGCTCGCGACCTTGGGTATGCCGTATCGGGTAGTGATCCAAACGAGGGATTAATGACAAAACGGCTTGCCGAGACAGGCATTACCGTGAGCGCCGACCAATCCGGCAAATTCTTGCATGCACGGCAGCAGCAAAGCCCAATCGACTGGTTTATTTACACCTCTGCAATGCCGCATGACCACCCCGAGCTCGTACAAGCGAGGCAACTTGGTATTCCACATATTGTGAAACGAAATGAATTTATTAATTTCGTACTAGCTGAAAAACAGCTCAAGATGATTGCAGTCGCTGGAACACACGGTAAAACGACAACAACCGCTATGTTTGTATGGGCGATGCAGCAGCTCGGCATGCCGATCAGCTATTCTATCGGAACGACAATAAGCTTTGGGCCAAGCGGAAAATATACCCCGGGCAGTGAATATTTCATTTACGAATGTGACGAATTTGACCGTAATTTCCTCGCATTTACCCCTGATCTTTCACTAATTACGAGCATTGATTATGACCACCCGGATACTTACCCGACTCGCGCAGATTATGCGGCTGCATTTACGCAGTTTATGAATCAATCATTGCAGGTAATCATGTGGGACCATGATATGATTGAGGGGCTCATTACGCCACAATCTACCTGGAAATTACAAGACGACGAGGCAGTCGACGTAGCCCTTGCTGGCATCCATAACCGCGCAAACGCTACGCTCATTACTAAGGCAGCTGAGTTCCTTGAGCTAAGCAGTCAGGATTCGATGCGCGAAGCACTTAACACCTTTCCAGGTTCGGCACGCCGCTTTGAAAAGCTTGGCGATAATCTCTATACCGATTATGGCCACCATCCTGCTGAGATTGCTGCTACCCTGCAACTTGCTCGGGAGCTATCTGATCATGTCGTGCTGGTGTATCAGCCTCACCAGAATGTTCGTCAGCATCAAATTCGTAGCGAATACACAGACTGTATGCAGCTTGCCGAGCAGATTTACTGGCTGCCGACGTATTTGACGCGGGAAGACCCCACACTTCCGGTGCTCACCCCCGAGGAACTTACCGTGAATCTCGTAAACCGTAAGGCCGTCAGCTACGCAGACCTTGACGACAATCTATGGGAGGGGATTGCTACTGCACGCGCCGAAGGCAAGCTCGTCCTCTGCATGGGCGCGGGCACAATTGACGGCTGGCTTCGCAAACAACTTGCCATCTAGTTTGCTACGGTAAATTCTTCAAAGAAGAAGTTGTCGCCAAAAAAGGCTCGCGTGACGATTTGTTCGGTACCCGGCGCCGTTTGCATACGGGCAATACTAAGAGGCTCTACCCACTTGAATTGATCATTGATGATAATGTCGTCTGATTCAAACCGCACGATATGAGCAAGTGTACGAGATTGCGTTTCGAATATCTCTTTTGTGGCAAGATGCAGTACGTCCCCGTCGACAAGCACGGCACCCTCTGATGGATGTACGTTGGTACGAACCTTCTCGCCTACGACGACATAACAGTCGCCTACATGGCGTAGTTTCGATGGTGTGTAGTTGAACTTACCTGCTGCCAGAGCTTCAGCCATAGCAATGATTGATTCGTCATCGATGCGCATTTCACCTGATGGGAGTTCCCATGTGTTGATGTTTGGCTGGGAAGTACGTTTTTCTAATAAAACTTTGCCATAACCATCTTGGATTAGTAGTTTTGTGAAAATTTTTGGCTGGGTGCGAAGTTGTAGCGCATCATGATTTACACGTTCAATATAATTAAGCCCAAGATTACTCAGTGCATACCTCGTTTCAGACTTTGTTATATACCCTGTTTTCACTAATAATTTAAGATGGTAGGTAAAGAGATTTGTATCTACTTTCGATGGGCGCATGTCGCTAAAACGTGCAGATTCGCATGTTGTGAGAAATTGCAGAATATCACGTTCTATAGGATGTTTTATTGTATTACGCTCAAGCATCTTTGACTCAAATCTCTTACCTCAATATGATTTCATAGTACCATTTTAAGGATATATACGTCTAGGAATCGATGTATTTATGTGGTTTATAGCCATCTTTTTTGACTATGTTATACCATAAATTAACAATCTAGTGTGACACGGCACGAACAAAGTAGGTGTGACGGCCTTCATTAAGCCAGCGCTGTTCGTAAGCAGTTAATATTTTATAGTCGTCAGCAAGCTCAGAATCATGCAGGTCAAAGGAGAGTTCGACAATACGCCATTTCTCGATAACAAGTTGCTCAAGACTCCACTGAAAAAATTCAGGGTTATCGTGCTTGACCATAAAATCACCATCTGGAGCAAGCACCGCGGCATACTTCTTGAGATATGTTGGGTGTGACATGCGGCGACCGGCGCTGCGCTTTTTAGGGAATGGATCGCTAAAGGTTAGCCATATCGCAGACACCGAGTGCTTAACAAATAGCTCATTGATTTGATCAGCACGTGCGCGTATGAAAAAGATATTTGTCAGTCCTAGTTCCTCGGCCTTGCGTGCACCTCCTTGCAGACGGTCACCTTTTACATCCAGGGCCGCAAATACCCGCCCAGGGTGTCGGCTTGCAAGCTCAACTAAGAAATGCGCATTCCCTGCACCGACCTCTACGACATCGACGTGTTTGTCGCGCGGCCACTCATCTGCTTCAAAACATAGAGACGAATTGAAAAACAAGGCAAACTTATATTTTTTGCGCTTGCGGGTAATAATAAACTCTTTTGGGTCAATCAATTCAGGCATCGGGTCTATTATACAGGTGTTCCTCTGTTATAATAAGCATAAATGGAATCAGCTGTTTTTACACAACTCAGCCTCGTTATAGTGATCGTGGTAGCTATATCACTTATTATGCGGTTCTTTCGTCAGCCCCTTATTATGGGGTACATCCTTACTGGGGTGATTGTTGGACCAAGCTTTCTTAATGTCATCCGCGATCAAGCTGCATTTGCATCGTTTAGCGCGATCGGTATCACACTACTACTTCTCATTGTGGGACTCGGCTTAAATGCAGGAGTCATTCGCAGCCTTGGCCGCGTGTCAATCGTAACATGCCTAACGGTGATGCCGATTTTAGGAAGCGCGGCGTTCTTAATAAGCCGCTCGCTTGGGTTTGACCCAAAGACGAGCCTCGTGCTTGCTGTGGCATTGCTATTTAGTAGTACGATTATTATTTTAAAGGTACTTTCCGACAAAAAAGAGACCTCCCGATTATACGGGCAGATTACCATTGGTATATTACTTATCGAGGATGTCGTCGCTACGATAGCAGTCGTATTTCTGTCTATCTTTTCTGACCCGGCTCATGCGTCCTTTACTACAATCGCCCTCCTACTCAGCAAGACTGCTTTGCTTGCTGTCGGGCTCTATCTTACCGGTAATTATCTTATGCCGATATTTGTGCGCCGTGCAGCCAAATCGCAGGAGATGCTTTTCATCCTCACTATTGGCTGGGGCCTAGCCGTTGCGTCTATATTCCAGGTTGCTGGGCTTTCGCATGAGGTTGGCGCGCTTTTCGCAGGCGTGAGCCTTGCGGGTCTGCCGTATGCTACTGAGATGGCAGCCAAATTAAAACCACTCCGGGACTTCTTCCTTGTTATTTTCTTTGTTACGCTCGGCGAATCATTTACCGTTGGGACCGTTTCGCACTACTTCTTCACCGCCTGCGTACTTGCCGTCATTATGCTTATCGGTAAACCACTACTAGTACTGTCGAGTCTTGGAGCTCAACGTTATACAAAACTCACGAGCTTTAAATCTGCCATTCATCTTACTCAGGTTAGTGAATTCTCCATTATTTTTGTGGGTCTCGCTGCATCGAAACAGGTTGTCTCGCAAGATATTGTAGCGCTTGTAACCCTTGTTGCGTTCATCACTATTGGTATTTCATCGTATTTCACCAAGCATGCTAATGCTCTATACAAAGCAGTCGAGGGGCCTCTACGGCACTTCGAACGCTCAAGTGCAACAGAGCCACGTCAACGAAGCGGGCTGTACCCTGTTATACTTGTTGGATACCACAAGGGTGGCCATGAATTCTTGAAGACGTTCCGCGATATGAAACAGCGCTACCTCGTTGTTGATTATGACCCAGAGATTATCGAGAGCCTTGAAACACAAGGCATCCGTCATGCATACGGCGATGCCACCGATGTTGAATTCCTTGCCGAAATCAACGCAAGTAGAGCACAGCTTGTCGTAAGCACCATGACCGATATTACTACTAACCTTTCCCTGCTAAGCTACATTAGACACCACAACCAGAAGAGTAGCTTTATTTGCCACGCAAATAATTATGAAGAAGCAGCGAAGCTATATGAGCATGGCGCAAGTTATGTAAGCCTCCCTCATTACATTGGATCGGAACGCATTTCTGGCTTTATTAAACGACATGGGCTTGACCGTGCTGCACTTGCTGAGTATCGCGATAAGCACTTAATTACTATTGGCCAGCAGGCCTTAAAGGGGTAATCTAAAAATATGTGGCAACAAATCATAAATAGTTTCATCATTGTCGTCGTAGGGATTGGGTTCTACTGGGCTGGCCCGATGGTTATCAACTGGCTCATGGGGCATGTATTCGTAACCGCCTACCAGCGCACGCTCCATAAAAAGGATCTCGAAAAGCGCCAGCATACTTTGAGTTTCCTGTTCGCAAATGTATGGCGTATTCTTTCTGTTCTTATGATTGCGTACCTGATTTTTGCACAGTTCTTTGACTATAAAGCTCTCGCACCTCTCTTTGCGAGTGCCGGTATTATTGGCGTTGCCTTCGGGTTCGGAGCGCAGAGCCTTGTGAAGGACTTCTTATCGGGTGTGTTCATCATTAGCGAGAATCAGTTCCGCGTTGGTGACGTGATTGATATCGAAGGCTTTGGTGGCACCGTTGAACGGATTGGGGTGCGCTCGACTGTCCTACGTGACGTTGATGGCAATGTACACTACTTCCCTAACGGTATGGTGCAGCACGTGATCAATAAGACGATGGGTTATAGCATGGCTCGCTTTACCCTATCGGTTGCGCCAGATGCAAACATGGAGAATGTTACAAAGATTATTAACAAGATTGGCTTGCAGCTAGCGGGTGAAGAAGAATGGAAGAATAAGATTCTTGAAGCGCCACAATTTGTGAATATTGGCAATTTCAATGCCACGTCTGTTGATATCATTATCACCGGTAAAACTCAGCCATCTGACCAATGGTCCGTCGTGAACGAAATGCGCAAGCGTTTGCTCGCAAAATTTGAGGCTGAGGGTATTGGAATGGGTGTTAACTCAGCGGCCATCACTACAACTCAACCTAAAAAGCGCTAGCTAAAGCTCAAAATTAATTTGAACTAGCGCCAAATAACAGCGTGTCTGGGTCTACGGCTTTAGGATCGAAACTATCGACACCAACTACCTGGCGAGCGTGTTCGGTGTACATACTATCGAATGAATCGAATGCTTCCTTATCGAGCTTTCCCGTTGAGCTAAATGAGTCATCCGTCGTGTCGCGTGATGCTTCTTTCTGGACAGACTGGTATCCCGGGCGGCTTAAATCAACCTGCGCAGCACCGCTCGTGTTGTAGATATACATACCAATTATTACCATTACAAAAGAGATCATGATCACGCCGGCGATGAGTAGTAAGAAGCGGTGTCGCTGCCATACGGTCATGCGAGCCGCATCGTTACGAAGCTCTTCCATCGATACTGCAGCCATACTACTGATCCCCCTGCTGCGATGCTGCGATTGCCCTACTGCGTAGTCCGTCAACCTGTTGTTTATACTGCGTTACAAGACTTGCAAGGCTCGCTACACTCTCGCGAACCGCCTGCCTATCTGTCTGCGCCTGTACAAGCGATGAGTAGAAATCTTCTGGCTGATCGACGCACTTTAATTGAATCGTGTGGAGCATTGTTTGCTCATACTGCTTGTAGAGATCTCGAAAATCGTTGAGCTTTGCATTGAAATCCACTGTAGTTTTTGTAAGCTCCACGTTATCGAGCTTTGCGAGCGCAATACGGCTGTTCATAGGAGCCATGAATTTCGTTGAGATTGTCTCGTACTCTTGACCAAGATGCACACGCGAAAGAGCGTCATTGGCATGAATTCGGTTTAGTGTTGACTGAGCCCCTAAACAGTTCGACTTAATGATAGCGATCTGTGAGTTTGTAAGATTTGCCGCTTGATTGTCAGCATATACAAAAGGACTAGAGATTACAGCAAGCAGAACCGAGCCAATAAGAAGACGTTTGTACATTGAATTTATTATATCACTTTACCGCTACTCTACTAAGCGGTAGACGCCGCTAGTTGCCTGCACCAACTCGTCCTTTAATAACCCCGTTAACGCACCCTCAAACCGCTCATCGGCATTCACTGCTTTGCGAAGTTCGGCCACAGGCAGAGTGTGTTTGGTAAGCTCGCGGATAATCTGCCCACGCACTTCGCGTACGCTCCCCTTGAGCGGTGATTGTTTTTTGTAATGCTTGCTCTGATTTAAGCGCGCGCCTTGAGTGCTCTTTAGATAAGAGCCGTAGTCCATGAGAGCCCAGAACCATTGCCTTGGCTGTTCGATATCCATCGTTGACTCAACGAGTGCGAAAAGCTCTTTATCGGTTACATCAAATGCGTCTGCAAAAAAGTGGTGAATATATACAGTGCGAATATTTGTTTCGACAAACGGCGTCGCAACTTGGTACACATAGTTCATAATTGCACCTGCGGTATTTTTACCTACGCCCGAAAGTCGTTCGAGATCTTTCGCGGTTTTTGGCTGGCCGCCAGCCACGACTTGTTGTGCCGCCTGCCAGAGAAATTTTGCACGGCGGTTATAGCCGAGACCGCTCCAGACTCGCAGTACGTCCGCAAGAGGAGCGGCCGCGAGGTCTTCAATAGTTGGAAATGCTGCCATAAATTCATCAAACTTAAGCAGTGCGCGAGTGACCTGTGTTTGCTGCAACATTACTTCGCTCACGAGCACATGATAGAAGCTCGGCTCGTCACGCCACGGCATATCGCGATACCGTGCCCTGGCTTCGTTCCACACCAGCTCACGAAATTCTTCGGTATTCATTTAGCTCTTTATTTTCGCAAACCAGTGCATTACAACGACGCCAGCTACCCAGTACGGTGTCAAAAATAAAATCGTATCGAGCACGGGACGGTTTGGCACGAGTAAAGCATAGGTTAAATATAGGTAAACTATATACGGAATATAGGTTAACCAACCCTTCCAGCTAATAGGGATGTAGCTGCCTCTCAGAGGTTTAAACCACGCCTGGTTTTTACTCTGTTTCTTTGCTTTCGACGGATTTCGTGTTGCCATAGCATCAGTGTATCGCACCATCATAAAACCGCAAAGTGGTACACTAGAAGTAGGATTCGAAGGAGGGCCCATATGAAGCTAACAAAATTTGAACACGCATGTTTTACGGTAACAAAAGACAACCAGACAGTAGTAGTTGACCCAGGAAGCTGGTCGACGGATTTCGTGCCGACTGCTGATATTGTCGCAGTAGTCATAACCCATGAACATGCCGACCACTTCTATGAGGCTCAGCTCGAAAAGATTGCCGAAAAGAACCCCGCAGCCGTTGTTATTGCCCATGGGAGTATTACAGCGAATGTAACTGCGCTGCCAACAAAGAGCGCCGAAGCAGGCGAAACAATTACTGTTGGCCCATTCTCGCTTACCTTCTACGGTGGTGACCATGCAACAATTTACGACGGCTATCCGCAAATTGCCAACCTTGGTGTACTCATCAATGACGCCGTTTACTACCCTGGCGACTCGTTTGCACTACCCGAGAAACAAGTTGACACTCTTGCACTCCCCGTTTCAGCCCCGTGGATGAAACTGAGTGAATCGATGGATTTCTGCAAAGAAGTGAATGCGCGACTCGTATTCCCTACGCACGATGCGATTCTTTCAGACGCCGGCAAATTAGTTGTTGATAAACTTCTTGGTGGCGTTGCCAGCCAGTATCAGCGCCTTGCAGAACCGATTGAGATTGATGGATAAAGCTCTCGAACATTTACGCGCGCACGATCCGATTATTGCAGAACTTATTGTGCGCTACCCTGCACCAACATTTCACAAACACGGGAACTACTATCAGGAGCTTGTTGATAGTATTATTAGCCAGCAGTTGAGCGTGAAGGCAGCACGGGCTATAGAGACACGATTTAAGGATTTGTACGGTGGCAACTTCCCGAGTCCAGAACAAATTCTTGATACTGATATCGAGATACTCCGTGGCGTGGGCATTAGCCGACCGAAGGCGCGCTATATTCAGGATTTGGCCATGAAAATATTGGATGGATCTGTAAAATTTGACCATTTCGACCAACAATCGAACGAAGAAATTATTACAGAACTCACAGCCGTTAAGGGTATTGGCGAATGGACAGCGCATATGTTTTTGATGTTTTGTATGGGCCGGCTTGACGTACTGCCAATTGGCGATTTGGGCATTCGTAATGGTGTTACGGCACTTTATGGATTTGCCGCAACCGCTGCACCGCAGGATATTGCCAATATAGCAAACACGCACCAGTGGAAACCGTATGAATCGGTCGCCAGCTGGTACGTGTGGCAAAGCTTAGATAATATGCCGGCTACAAGCCAAGCTCTTTAAGCTGTGCTGTATCAACGCTGCTTGGTGAGTTCATCATAACATCCACGCCCGAACCGTTCTTAGGGAACGCGATGACTTCACGGATGTTTGATTCGTTCATAAGCTCCATAAACATGCGGTCAACGCCAAATGCGCAACCTGCATGTGGCGGCGCGCCGAACTTGAAGGCGTTAAGCATGGCGCCGAATTTTTCTTCAACGTAGGCCTCGTCGTAGCCAAGAAGTCCAAACACTTTGTAGAGCACTTCTGGGTTGTGGTTGCGTACACCGCCACTACAAATCTCGTAGCCGTTCATTACCATGTCGTACTGGTCGGCGATAACAGCGAGTTTTTCTTCGTCGGTTTTAGCGTTCTCGAGTGATTCGAGTCCACCCTTTGGCATACTAAATGGGTTGTGGCCAAAGTCTACCCTGCGGCGCGATTCATCCCACTCGTAGAATGGAAAATCAACAATCCAACAAAGCGCAACTTTGCTTGGATCTTTGAGTTTAAAATGCGTCGCAAATTCGCTGCGAAGACGGCCAAGAACTTTGTTTACGACTACGCGCTTGTCGGCACCAAAGAATACTGTGTCGCCGTCCTGAGCGCCAGTCGTTTCTTTGACCGCTGCTAGCTCGGCTTCGCTTAAGAACTTCGCGATTGGGCTTTTCGCTTCGCCGTTTTCGTAGGTGATGTACGCTAGGCCACCCGCTCCTTCGCTTTTGGCAATTTCTGTAAAGCCATCGATTTGTTTACGACTAAGTTCGCTACCGCGCTCAACTCGGATCGCCTTTACAACTTCAGCGTTTTTGAATACGGCAAATTCAGTGCTACCAAATACATCTGTGAGATCAGTAAGCTCCATGCCAAAGCGTAAGTCTGGCTTGTCTGAGCCGTACTTTTCCATTGCTTCACGGTATGGGATGCGTGGGATTTCCTCTGAAAGCAGCGTCTTACCGGCAAATTCGGTTGAGAGCTTTTTGATAAGCGGGTCAAACATTTGACGCACTTCTTCGCCATCTTCTACGAAACTCATCTCCGTGTCGAGCTGGTAGAACTCACCGTAGAGCCGGTCAGCACGGGGATCCTCGTCGCGGAAACATGCGGCGAGCTGGTAGTAGCGAGGCACGCCGCCCACCATCAGGAGCTGCTTGAACTGCTGTGGCGCTTGCGGCAGTGCGTAGAACTTACCCGGCTGTAAACGCGCAGGGATAAGGAAGTCGCGCGCGCCTTCTGGGCTGCTGTTGGCAAGGATTGGCGTAGTTACCTCAGTAAATTGCTGTGTTTCCATGTAGCTGCGGATTTCGGTGAACATCTCGGCGCGGCGCTTGAGCATGTGCTGCATTTTTGGCCGACGCAAGTCGAGGTATCGGTATTTCAAGCGGAGTTCTTCGTTTGCCTGCTGCTCGGCAAATGGCTGAATTGGCAAGACGTCTGCGCGGTTGAGCACGACGATGTTATCCGCGACAACTTCGATGCTACCTGTTGGGATTTTGTCATTTTTAAGGCCACCCTCGCGCTCGCGCACGGTGCCGCTTGCGCGAATAACAAACTCATCGCGGAGTTCTTCGGCTAGTGCGAAAGCCTCTGGCGCGTCAGGGTTAATAACGAGCTGTACGATGCCAGTGTGGTCACGTACGTCAATAAAGATAAGCCCACCGTGGTCGCGGCGGGTGTTTACCCAGCCAGAAACACTGATTTTCTCGCCAACTTTTGCCACTGCATCGAGTGCATATGTTCGTTCCATAATAATTCCTTTTATGAAGAGTTAGTTACTGTCTAGGGCTCACGAGATGGGTCGTTTGCACTCACATAAGCCGCCGGTGCTTATCGCAGTGCCGACCCGTTAATTACTATTATCTCGTCGAGTAACGTATGTCATTAGATTTATTATACCATTCTAGAGGTGAATAGTCTAGTTTGCCCCTACACGTCGATGCCGTGTGGTGAGCGGTTATTGTGCTTTGCTTCGCGCTCGGCAACTGCGCGCAGATCGTCATGCAGGTCAAATTCATCAATAATTTGCCTGCCGATAAGCTCCTCGATAACGTCCTCGAGTGAAAGTAATCCGGCCGTTTCGCGGTAGCCGTTTACTACAATAAACAAATGGTGGCGAGTTTTCAAAAACGCAGCGAGGGCTGCATCGAGGGTTTGGTCTTGGTGGATGTAGTACACCTTTTTCTCCATTGCCCGCTCGGCTGTTTCTGATGATCGGTCTTTCAGCGCCAGTAGCTCGCGGATATGCAGCACCCCGATTACGTGATCGATATCACCATCAAGCACCGGGAAGCGACTATAGCCGGTCTTATGTAGCTCATCAAGCAGTAGCGGCCCGAGCACATCTGACTTTTGTACACTCGCGATGACTCCGCGTGGCGTCATGATCGATTCGACTGTTTTACCGGCAAAGTGTAGCCCATTAGTGAGCAGCTTCTTTTCGTCGGATGTTAGAAGCCGCCCTGATTCGCTAATCAGGTGTTCAAGCTCTTCCCTTGACCCCACGCTTAAGCTTGTCGCATCTGATGAAATACTGCGAATAAACCGACCAATCCAAGGCTGCGTCTGTACGAAGTTAACCAATGATTCATCGTATGGCTGATACATTCGATCTGCTAAGCCGTGCACCCAATCCACCTGTGCCATGCGGCCATACCCCAGCGCAAGCACCACACCGACAATTAGGCCGAAAAATGCACCAAAGGCTGAGACCGCCAAGAGTACTGCGAACACCAAGAGAAGCGCAACTATAGCGCGGAGAAACGAAACCACATCAGCAATTGCAAGCTCGCGCTCTAGCTCACCGTGTGCTGAAGTATCACCCTCTTCACGACGGCGCTCGAGTTCGAACCGTGATAAATGTGATCGGCGTGGAGATATGCTCGCCACCAAAACTAAGAACACAACGGCAAGGCAGAAGAGTATGATAATGAACGTCTGCATGGCTTTATTGTACCCTACCTTTACCTTGATGCGCTACGTAATCCGCGGTATACTTTTATATAGATAAACGAGGGAGAATTCTGTATATGACAAAAAAGGCGTGGATTATATTTGCCGTTATTTGTGTGGCGCTTATTGGCGGCCTCATTTATATGTCGAGCATGAACAAAGTTGACGTATCGAAGGTTGATGCGCTCAAGATTCAGGACGCAGCCGAGGATAATGGTAAGATTGCCGACCACACATTTGGCAACATGAAAAGCAAAGTAACTTTGGTTGAGTACGGAGACTATCAGTGTCCGGGTTGTGGTGACGCGTACCCTATCATCAAGCAAATTACCGAGAAGTACAAGGATCAACTCGGATTCATCTTCCGCAACTTCCCGCTCTCAACACTTCACCCCAACGCGCTTGCTGCAGCAACTGTTGCTGAAGACGCAAACCTCCAGGGCAAGTTTTGGGAAATGCACAATAAGCTGTATGAAACACAAGATTCATGGAATCAGTTGAGTGGCGCTGATCGCACCAACTATTTCTTGAGCCTTGCTGACACTGTTGGCACTGACAAGAGCAAGCTTCAATCGGTGCTTAATGGTGACTCGAGTGATTCAAACCGCATTAGCAAAAAGATTAACTTTGATATGGCCCTTGGTAAAAAGCAGGGTGTGAGTGGTACGCCAACACTTTACCTGAACGGCAAAGAAGTAAGTAACCAGTACTTCAAGGATGGCAAGATTGTTCCACAGAGTGTTACCGGTGCAGAGCCGGTATGGAGTGACGCAACCGCGTTTGATGCGCTCGTTATCAAGCCAGCGCTCCAAGACAACGGAATGCTTGCTAAGTAGTCAGGCAGTTAAGATCAAAATAATACACCCCGGTGCCTTGGGGTGTATTATTTTATTGTTTTTGCCCTTTGTTATAAGAGCGGTTGTAGCGTATACGCTAGTCGTGTGCGATATACAGCTGCCATTCGGCAGGCACCACATCCACCGCGATCTTTTTACTCCTTGATGGAGCAAACGTGATTGCTATTGGCATGTGCTTTGTTTACCTTTGGCTCATTTACTGAAAATTCTCGACCTTTGATTACTCTGTAGTTAGACATTTCTTTGAGCCAAACGTAACTGTACCAAAACGAAGCTTTATAGGGCAAGCATAGGCATGTACGCTTGCCCTATAACCTCTGTTATTCTGATGGTGTGATATTTACACTGTCACGCAGTGGACGCTCTTTTACGAAACATACGATGACGAGCGAAAGCGCCATCAACGCAGCGCCAAGCATGAAGATTTGGTGGAGCGACTTCGTGAACGCATCGGTCACTTCGGTGCTGTATTTGTTCTGCTGATCGGCAAATGACTTCTTTGCCTCTTCGCGTGCAGCAGACACAGGGATTTTATCAAATGCCTGGTTTGCGCCGTCGGCAATGGTATTCTTCTGCGTGTTGATCTGTAGCAATACATCCGCATCAATGTCGCCACTTAGCATCTGTGCTGATTGTGGAGATTTCTGCAATGTTTGAATGTATGGAATATCTGCAGGCTTGCCCATTGCGCTGAGCACACCAGCGGTAAGCATACCACTAAAGATTGCCGTACCAATGGTTGAACCGAGGCCGCGGAAAAGCTGGACGCTTGAGGTAGCTGCGCCAAGATCTTGGTGTTCAAACTCGTTCTGAACTGCAAGGCTAAGGATTGGCATTGCCATACCAAGGCCGAGACCAGCGAAAGCCATAATTACGGCTTCGTGCCAGTACGGAGACGAAGGTTCGAGCGTGAGAAGTGACAGGATGCTTAATGTAGCAAGTGTGAAACCAGTTACGATGAATACTTTGTAACGACCAAGTCGCGAAACAATCTGACCAGTACCGATCGATGACACCATCATACCTGCCACCATTGGCAAGAGCATGTACCCAGCCTGTGATGCAGATGCACCATATACCTGTTGGTTAAACTGCGTAAGGTACAGAATTGAACCCATAAAGGCAGCACCAAAGAGAAGTGTCACAACGGTAAGCTTTGCGTAGACTTGCTTCTTGAAGAAGCGGAGCGGCAAAATTGGCTGCTTAGCTTTACGCTCGACGGCAATAAAGAGTCCGGTACCAAGGATTACGATTGACCACAATACGCCTTGGATAAGACCAAGCTCTACACCTGCATCGGTAAGGAACTTGAAAATAACTTTGGTGTTGTCGACTGCAAGCACTACTGATGCAAGTACGACAGACATGATTGCCGCACCGGCATAGTCTGGGTAGTGCTTCGCGTCATGCTTGATGTTGGGAAGATTCGCCATAATGATAACGGCAGCGATGATACCAACTGGAACATTGATAAAGAAGGTCCAGCGCCAGTCGGTAACAAGACCGAAGATGTGCTGCTTGTCGGTTAGCCAGCCACCAATCAGCGGACCGATTACTGAACTCATGCCAAACACAGCACCGATCATGCCCTGCCAACGACCGCGCTCACGCGGCGTAAAGAGGTCACCCACGATCGTGAAGGCCTGCGAGGTGATAATACCACCACCGATGCCTTGCAACGCTCGCCACGCAATCAGCCATTCGACTGATGGAGAGAGTCCTGATAATAGTGAACCAACAGTAAAGATGGTTACACCGGTAATAAGCATTGGGCGGCGGCCATACATGTCGGATAGCTTACCGGCTAGCGGCACAGTAATAGTTGTCGTGAGCATGTACGCGGTAACGATAAAACCAAGGCTTGAATAGCTCTTGAATTCACCGACGATTGCCGTCAATGCGGTAGCGATAACTGTCTGGTCGAGGGCAACGAGCAGCAAGCTGCTCATTACAGCGACCATGACAATAATCTTCTGCCGCAAAGAGAAATGATGCAACATTATGATTCTTTTCCTTCCTCAAGGTCTTTTTTAAATTGTGTGAATTGCTCACCCATGTGAGTGACAAATGCCTGAGCCTGTTCTTCGGTAATAAGGAGCACTGATTTTTTATCCTTGATATACAGTGCGACCAACTTGTCACCGGGCCCAAATTCCATCTGTTCGCGGACTTCTGCCGGAATAACCACCTGCCCCTTAGGACCGACGGTCACCGTACCCGCTAGTTTTACATTATGCTGAAAACCCATAGGTAATATGTTATACTTGTATAACTTGTATGTCAAGACTTCTTCGTGAACGGGATCTTGATTGTATCGCCAAAGACAAGACGAATTGTGAGCGTCACGACGAGCACCCAAGCCGAAGCGACAACCCAGCCACCAAGAATATCCGTTGGGTAATGCACACCTAGGTAAAGACGTGAGAATCCGACCCAACCAGCATAGAGTACGCCTACAATAATTGCTGGCCAGCGCCACTTCGTGCGCCATAGAATTGCAACCACTGCTGCTGCGAGTGTCATGCTCATCGTTGCGTGGCCGCTAATAAACGAGAAGCCTGATTCAGGCAGTAAGTGATGCCATAATTGTGGACGTGGCCGCTCGATAAGCGACTTAATCATGAATGCAAGCCCAGCCGAGCCAACCATGCTGCCACCGAGAATAAAGAATCGCACGACCTCGCGCTTATATGCAAGATATAGCCCAATACAGAGCGCGACAATAGCAGTTACGAGTGGGCCGCCGATATTAGTCGTGTGTACTACGAGCCAGTCAAGGAGCGGCGTGGCATGCTGATGAATTGTGAGCAACACCTGCTTGTCTATGCCGAGCGTTTCACGCTCTTGTACTTCCCTAGCGAGTTTGATTGCAATCACCGCGAGAACTGCAGCAAGTAAAATTGCTACGACCGTCATTACGGTTATGCGAGACCGGGCACGAGGCGAATACTCGTTGGTGATGTTAAGACTGAGTGACACTTATCGTTTCCTTAGGAAATATGCGCTCACACTCGCTGCGGCCACTAAACTTACTACAATGACAATCCAGAAAATAGCGCCGTTATGCAGCCCCACTGGGAGCTCAACGTTCATGCCGAACACACCAGAGATCATGGTTGGAATAGTTAGTGACAAGGTTACCACGGTCAGTACGCGCATGGTTTCGTTAAGACGCGTGTCCATGACTGCTCGGTAGCTATCGCGCACGTTCGTAATGGTACGCAGAAGTGACTTACAGCGTGCAATCACCTGTTCGATGTCAACAGAGAGATCCTCAACCATGTCTTGATCGTCGTCGCTGAGGCGCAAGAGATTGAAGCGAGGGTTGAGTGTTTTTTCGAGCGCGGTGTTAGTCGGGATAAGCGCATCGAGGTAATCGTTGAGCTTACGTTCGTGTTCGGCAATCATTGAGATGTCGCTTGGGCGCAGGCTTTGAATATTGCTCGTGAGTGCACGCATTTGGCGGTTGATCATTGTCACCCGCTGTTGGTATGACTGGAAGATAATTTCCACCATACTTAAAAATAGCTTCGATTGCTGTTCTGGTGAAATCATGGTTTTTTCGACGAATGGCAGCCAAAGACGGCCGAGCGAGTCACGGCTTACCGTAACTGTTTGATTTTTGCCGAGCGCAAACATCATTGGGGTCGTATAATCGTTAAAGTTATCGCCGACATCAGGGACGCGGGTGATGAAGTAGGTCCAGCCATCATCGTGCTCGATACGTGGCACCTCGTGTGGGTCGAGGGCGTCAGTTAAGAGGTCGGCATCAATGCCAAATTCGTGCAGCGTTTCGATGTCGCTGGCTGTTGGTCGCTCTGATCGTACCCAACTACCAGAAGAAATCTGCTCTTGCTCAGTCAGGCCCGCCGTTTCGCTGGTGCGTTGGTAATATGTAATCATCTCTCTATAGTTTATACTGTAAGCCTAAGCTTTGCTATACTTATAGATATGCAACAAGCCAGTCTCCGTATTTTTTTACCTTCACTTATTATCTCTCTAATGGTTGGGGCCTTTATCGGGTTCCAGGCACCACTTGCCGATCTTTGGATTTTCTTGATTTTGGTAATCTTGGAGATTACATTCAGCTTTGATAACGCTGTTATTAACAGTAAGATTCTTGGCCGTATGTCACCGTTTTGGCAGCAGCTCTTTTTGACAGTTGGTATTATCTTTGCTGTATTCATCGTACGTTTTGTACTACCAATTGTTATTGTGATGATTTCATCTGGCCATACGTTTGGAAATGTGGTGAATATGGCACTTCACGAGCCGCATCAGTACGCAGAAACACTGCATGTTGCCGCGCCGATTATTAATGCATTTGGTGGGTCGTTCCTTCTTATGATTGGGGTAAGCTACTTCCTCGACCGCAATAAGGATATCCATTGGCTCGGTTACATTGAGCGCTGGCTGTCTAGGTTTGGTACCTACAGCAGTTTCAAAATTATAATCATGCTTCTTGTTGCACTTGGGCTATACGCCACTGTTGATGAGCCGCTCAAATCTATTGTTCTCGCATCATCCACAATTGGTATCGTGCTCCACATGATGCTTGAGTTGTTTGGTGAATACTTCGGCAGTAAGCAGTCAAGCGCCAATCACCTTGTCGGTGGTGCAGCCTTTGCGTCGTTCCTATACCTTAACGTACTTGATGCATCATTCTCGCTCGATGGTGTAATTGGTGCATTTGCCATTAGCACTGATGTACTGCTGATTATGGCCGGCCTTGGTGTTGGTGCGCTTTGGGTGCGTTCACTTACTATCTATCTTACGCGCGCAAACACTCTTAGCCACTACCGCTACCTCGAACACGGTGCGCACTGGGCGATTTTGGTGCTTGGTATTATTATGCTCGTGAAGCTCTACCATATTGAACCAGCCGAATGGTTCACTGGTTCAATTGGACTTATCTTTATTGCTACCGCTGTTGCGAGTAGTATTATGGAACGCAAGAAACAAACTAAACAGCTTCGAGCGGCAAAGTAACTGTAAACTTTGAGCCTTCTCCTGGCATACTTTCGATAGATATTTTACCGTGATGAGCTTCGGCTATCTTTTTTGCGATAGAGAGACCAAGGCCATACCCTGCAGTGCTTCGTGATTCTTCTGCGCGGTAAAAACGTGTAAACGCATTTTTAACCGCCTCTTCGTCCATACCAACACCTTCATCTTGCACTGTTAGCACGAGTGAGCGGCCCTGCACTTCGCTTGCCACGTGCACGGCGCTGCCTTCTGGACTGTATTTAATGGCATTATCAAGCAATATTGTAAGAAGCTGCGTTAGGCTACGCGCATTGCCATAAAGCATTGTATCGCCTGTCGCATCTTCAACAGAGATGTTTTTAGCCTGTGCTTGGCTTACTACCATGTTCATAGCCTCGCTCACGACATTGGGTAGCGACACGTCAGCCTGGAACCCAGCCGTATCGTCGCGAAGAAGCCCGAGCATTGAATCAGCAAGGGATTGGAGCCTGGTGATGTCTTCGATATTGTCGGCAATTACTGCGCGTGCATCAGCGATCTTTAGTTTTTTATCTCGGAGCGCCACTTCATTTGCCGTGCGCAATGCAGTAAGTGGCGTGCGCAACTCGTGGCTTGCATCACTTACGAATTGAGCCTGCGCCTCCATATTTTCTTCGATTGGCCGCAGCGTATACTGCGCCAACAAGTAGCTCAAAATACCCCCTGATATTAAGGCCATAAGATTTACTAACACAAGGTCGACTAGCAGTGATGTGCGCGCTTCGTCGGCACGATTTGATAGATAGTCATTAAAGGTAAGTTGTGTATCAGGATCGGGTGCAATATCTGTTATTGAAATTGCATGCGGACGGCGATCAAGTTCGCGCATTGAGACACTATAGAAAATCACACTAAAACCGACACTCATTGCCATAATAATGGCGAGATAGGTGCCAGTGAGCCGTAGTAGATCTTGCTTAAGGTGTTTCATTATTCATCTCTGATTACATACCCAAACCCTCGTACCGTTTGGATAAGTTGGTCGCCCTTGAATGGCTTATCAATTTTACCACGTAGATAGTTAATAAATACTTCAACGTTGTTTGGCAGAATGTCTGCATCGAAGTCCCAGACATGCGTCATGATGTTCGTCTTAGAAAGCACGCGGTTTTTGTTGCGGAGCAAATATTCGAGAATTGCAAACTCTTTGCTTGATACCTGCACTAGCTTACCTTGGCGACGGACTTCACGGCGGACGATATCCATTTCCAGATCTTTCGCAGTAAGCACGTTATCTACCATATCGTGCGGACGACGAAGAAGTGAGCGGAGGCGCGCGCCAAGTACCTCAAATGAGAACGGCTTAGCTAAGTAGTCGTCGGCGCCGTTATCGAGCCCCTTGACGACATCACGAGCTTGGTCTTTGGCAGTAAGCATTAGGATCGGCGTTTTGTAGCCGTCGTCACGGAGCTTGCGTAATACCTCGTAACCGTTCATTTCAGGCATCATTACATCGAGGATAATGCAGTCATATTCATCTGCGCGCGCCGAATTGTAGCCATCTTCGCCATCATATGCAAGGTCGACCGCGTAGCCATCTTGTTCGAGGCCTTGCTTGATTGCCCGCGCGATGCGTATTTCGTCGTCAACAACTAAAATCTTCATGGTTATAGTATACTCCTGTCGCTTCATGGACATGTGTGTCCGTTAATCGTATACCACTAGTTTTACAAAGAAAAGCTTTGCGGATGCTTAAAGAATTTCGAGCTTAGGTATGAATAATACCGAGGCTCGCCCTGCTCTGTACGCGGTAGCCTTTACGATTTGCCCACTCATCAGCGGCGCGCGCGGCACCGGGGAGCGCTTCGCTGGCGTAGTCATCTATAATAATTACTGCGCCAGGCAAGAGTTTATTCTCGACGAGTTTTAGCGAATCGCGAATTGACTCGTAGTAATCACCGTCGAGGAAAGCGAATAGGATTCCGTCGGGCATATCTGAAAGTTTTAAATCGCTAAACCAGCCTTTGTGTACAATCGGCGCATCCAGATGCGCTTTTTTGAAGTTTTCGATCAGTTTGCGGCGTGATGCATGCAATGCGCCAGCAACAAACTGATCGCCTGCAACGCTCATGTCTTGGGATGTTTTCTCTGGGAGACCCTCGAATGAATCGTATACGTGGAATTCGCCGGTAGCTTTGTATTCGTTCATGAGGCGGCGGATAAACAATGAGGTTGTGCCAACATAGCAACCAAGCTCGACAATATTCCCCCGTTTCCCCTCAACGAGTAGCCACTCGAGTTCATTCAAAATAGCCGTTAACTCACGCGCATCGACTTGGTCGGAGATGATTGGGAATTGTTTGAGTAGTGCCGGTGTAATCATACTGTTGCCACCGATTGTACCATAGCAATATGCTTATGCTATGCTTTTAGTATGGATACGGATTTAAATTCATTGCTCAATGGCAGTTCTAGTGGCACTAATCTCCCGTCGTTTTCACTGCCACCTGAAGTTACAACGCTTATTACAGTATTTACCATCACCGCAAGTGTTGCCTCTATTGTCATCGTTATTTTATACATGGTGAACGCCGTGACTACCTACCGTGCGCATCGTGCCAATATAGAGATGCGCGATATTTTACGCGAGATGAATGAGCGGGACAAGGCACGATCAAAACTAGTCGAGACCTCTGTGCCAGCGAGTCCTGTTGTGGAGTCTGAGCTTACTACTAAGAACTAAGTATAGGATACATCTTGGCCACACATAAGGTCACCAGCACCGTCATCCCATACGTATACTAAAGGTGCTGGACAATCAGATGCCCCACCATTGAAGAAACTATAGATGCTGAAGCCAGATTGACCTGACCATATATTTACGTATGGACCGATGTAGTTGCCGACAGGTTGACGATTACCCGTAGGCAGTGCGCCAGTCGCGCTTTTTAGCTCCGCCATCAACGTCGCATTGGCGGATTCGGCATATGTATTAGCCCCTACTGCAAGGGTATAGTTACGGCATTTACCACTTGGGAAACCGTAGCCTAAACAGTAATTTCCAGCTGTTACGTCTACTCCAGTGCCATTATTGGCATAGTACAGTAGAAGCTGCTTTTGCCATGCCTTCACTTCTGTTAACCGGGCAGTATTGAGTGCGCGTTTTTGGACACCGTTATATGCAACAATTGTAATAGCTGCAAGAATAGCTATCACGACGATAACAATGAGGAGCTCGACAATCGTGAAACCTCTTACGCTTTTACGCATATCTTTATTGTACCCCACCCGATGTGTTTCTTCGCCTGATTTAGGCCTTTGCAAGTACTCGTTTAATTAGCGATTCCTTGTCGCCTATGCCTTGTACGAACAGCCGGACATACACATCTACTGCGTAAATACAGAGGCCGAACGATGTCAGTACTTCCATATATTCCTTGGGTGAGCCGCCCCGGATGTGGTCGATGTATACCGACTGCCAGCTAAAGGTAAAGACCCCACCGACCACCAAGAGCAGTACTAGGAATCCTGCTGCCATCCATGCGCGGCCTTTCGATGAGCGCGACGCAAGCGTATGGACAAGTACGAATACAGAGCCGAAGAATCCAAGCAAAATTGTAGTTTGCATGTAGCTATACGAGGCAAGAAACCCTGCCATTACTGTCCACGGCAGCATTATCCAGGTGCCTGGCAGTAGTGATATAAGGCTTTCTAATTTGAATTTGCTAAGCAAGCGTGCGATTGAATCTTTAAAGAACGGGACCATTACGAGCAAAAAGAATGAACCAAAGTAGTAAAGATCTTCACTAAGGAAGGTGTCCATATTGTGCAGGTTATTTTCATCTTGCGAGTTGAACTGGTGGAAGAAAGCAATAGTGTGCTCGTTGAAGAGCCACATGCCCCAAGAGATTTCTTCGCCAGCAATAGTGAATATCACTAGGAACATCACAGCAGCACCGATAGCTTCTAGCTTACGGCCCCCACGAAGGAGTCTAACGGCTGCAATTAGCAGGAAGGTGGCGCCTATAAACAGGAACCAAGCCTCAATATTTTCGAATGCGTGGCTTTCACGAACCAATACTTCTGCTAAATCAGGATTAATTAATAGTGTAGCAACCGCGAAGATTGCAAACATAGGTACTGCGAGCGTAACGACTGATTTAAATAGCTTGTACTGCTGCGCAGCCGGGGTTCGCCAGAATATGGCAATATAGGCAACAATCCCCGCCAGAATCATCTTTGTAACATTGACGTACGACCAGAATGGCCCGACGTTATGCCAGTTGATAGCGAATGTCATAACCGCCAGCGCAAGCGAGGCAAGGATAAGTAATGTGAATTTGAACGAAAGCTTTTTAGTACTAGCGCGGGCGTTCATATTAACGCCTGCGCCCACCGCGACCTTGGCTATTGATGATGCGCCGCTTGTAGCCGCGAAGGAATACAACGATACCAACGATCAAGCCAATGAGTACAAGCAAGCCAACGATACCGCCGATGATTACTGCAAATGGAATTACCCAGAACGACTGTGAGATGTTTACTGTTTCGTTCTTGCTACCGTAAGTAAGCGTACCTTCAACGGTGTAGTAGCCGAATGTACCGATGTTTTTCAGCGGCACAGACCAGCGACGAGCACTATCTGGGAGAACCATATCGCGCGGTGATTCACTATTAAACTCGTGACTGTATACTACCTTGTCGCCATTCTTTACAGAGATATTACCAAATGGCGCCTCTTGTACACTCCCCTTGTTTTCGAAGCGGAAGCTAAAGGCAAGGTTGTTTGGATTCTGGAAATATGTGCCGCTCTTGCCGTTTTGCTGCACACTATAGTCAGTAACGTTCAGTTTTTCGGTCATTGGACCTTCTACTGTCAAAAGCATCAGTGATGCAACACTCGCGTTCAGGTTTACTTGGCCGCCGTCCGCAGGGTTTGCCGGCGCAAAGCGAATAGCCCCAAAGTAGCCGCCTGGCTGTGCCGTAGTTGGTACGGCGATTATAACCTTCACGGCCTTCGCCTTGCCTGCAGGAACCGCAAAGCTTCCGAGCGGTAGCATAAAGCGCTTCAAACTATGTGTAGGCGCATACTGATTATCATTTAAGATAAGTGCGGGCGTGCCGTCCTCGCCTTTTGCGATAAAATCATTCTCGTAAGGCTGAACGGTAATATCAGCTTTAGTAAGGTTAGTTACCGTAACTTCAACTGTCTTGTTTTCACCTGGCTTTACAGATATGTCACTGCGCACCGGCGACACTTTAAGTGTATTAGCCTGGTTATTTGCGCTTGTTACCGCCCACGCGGGCTGCGATACTGCCATAAATGGCGATGCAATCATCGCTGCAGCAAGTACGAAAAACTTGATGTTTGTTCTGATGTGCTTAGTAGCCACCTCAGTATACTCCCCCATTACCTAAACTTATGTTTAGTATAACAGACTAATACAAAAACAACACCCCTTATGGTAGAGGGGTGTTGTTTGGTGTTCTGGCAATAACTAGAAGGTGCCTGTCGCAACCAAGTTAAGGTCTGCGGAATAGTTACCTGCTGGGGTGTTATTAGCTACACTTGCACCGAAGGTCAGTGGCATGTCCAAGCTATTAGCATAACCAGGGGCATTGAAGACCTCGTCGCCGTATGTACTTGTAACACCGGTTGAGTTGTCCGTAGCCGCATTTAGCTTGTAGTCTGTTGCATTGTAGCCGCTTCCGATTGCAAGGGAACCATTACCAGTGTCAGATACAGCTGCGCCTGTCTTCACACCAAAGAGTGCGCTTCCTGCGGCAACATTGCCATTTGTACTGTTCGCTGGCTTAATTCCACAAAGTCCATCGTCGACTCGCTTGAGTCCACCACAACTTGCCGCACTGCTCTTAAGATTGACTACAACGCCATTTGCCGCATTTGTAGAAAGCTGTGTGTAAATAGTGCCTGATGAAATTGCACTTGGTACGAGAGCGACACCTCCAGTGCCATTGTCTTCACCAAGCTTTAGCGTTGGCGCAGTAAGCGTACCTCCACAACTTGATGTGATCGGATTGCCACCGCCTGCTGCTGGGCCAGAGACACAGAATAGTAGAGATTCTGCCACAGCACCAGATACACCAATGGTATCCGTAATTGCTATTGCGACACTGCCTTGATCTTGAGCACCAGACCCAAGATCGGCAGATGCATAGTTGCCTGCATCTGTTGCATTATCGTAAGTGACGATGCGTGCGTAAACTGTTGCCGCTGCTGAAGGGTTTGTGATACCTGTGAACGTATCTGTAATCGATTCAGCCGCAGAAATTGCGTTTGTTACGACTAATTTATTTGTTGAGCCCGTTACGGCAGTCGCTGTAGTACCATCAGTACCAAGTCCTGCACTTGCGGCGTTAAAACCACTCGGGGCTGTACATGCATCTGGAATTACTGGTGAATTCGAACAGAATTCAACGACATATGCACCAGCTGCCTTAGTAGCCGTAAATGCGACCTTGTAGTATACGCCTGTTGCACTTTTCGCCGCACTACTTAATTCTATTGAACGACTCGTAATTGAGTCAGCCGATGCTAGTGCAGGCAACACCGCCTGCCCTAATGTCGCGACTACAAGTGCCGCTAAAGTAGCCATGCGGCCTGTCCGCTGGCTAAGTACCCTAAAGGAACCCATATATTCCTTCTCCTCACGTTTTTTAAAGAAATATTTATTTTGTCTTCTCTTGACAAGGCTAGTATATCACAATACTGCTCATGCTTGTCAACAATATTGTATAAAAGTTTTCCACAGGTTACTTGTTGCTGCTGCGTTCAATAGTGTCGCGCTCTTTGAGCATCTTGTTGCGGATAGACACCATTTGGCTAAGCCTGCCGAGCCAGAATGTTGGCAAGAACAGTGCAAACATGATAATCGTTGGTACCCATAGCACCTGCGGAGGCGCCACCTTTGCCGCACCACTTGCATCGCCGCCAACCGTACCAGTTGTGCTGTCTACCTTACCGCTTGATACAGCCACGACCTGCAAAAATGCCGACACGCCGTTTGTGTCTGTTGCTGTTACCGATACTGTGTAGATACCCGCTTTTTTATATGGGTGGTCGATTGGCACCACACCGGTAAATGCCTGGCTCTTGAGCTGAGGCTTAGAGCCGTCACCCCAGTCAATACTGAAGGCATATGGCCCGCTACCACCAGATAGCTGTAGTGGCCATGTGAGTGAAGTACCTGCAGGTGCGGAACGCCTACCATAGGAGCTTGTAAGCGTAACGAGTGAACCGAATGCGCTAAAGTGTGTATCGGTATAGGTTACTGTCATTGGCGCCGAGGTTGGCCCCGCCTGACCGAGATCATCGAATACTGTCACCGTTAGCTCATTATCGCCAGCGAAGAGGCTTACCTGCATACTAAAGCTACCGCCATTACAAATAGATGAGCCTACCATCACGCCATTATCATAGAGCTGTACCAGTAAACCATTCGGGCATATACCCGCTACGGTGATTGGCGAATTGGTAAAGCCCGCACCGCTGCCCGGTGTAGAGATTGTGGCGCCTTGCGTAGGTGGCGCTTGGGTTTTAGATGCAGCCAAACCAAATGAGCCTGGCTTTGGTTCTGGATCAGGAATCTGTGTGATGGCATGCGCGGGCTGGACAAGCAAACTGAGGGCGACTACTATCGCCCCCACTATACCTGGGATACCCCACCGTTGAATTGTACGTGTAGCGTACGTCATGCTTATGTCTATTGTACAGCGTAGCCACTCGCCGCAAAAGGCTGTTATTTACTACTTACGGCGCGCTGATTTGGTTTTTGCAACGCGAGGGCCATAGAATTTGTTGCGAAGCTTGTTGTATGTGCGCCAGCCATAGAAACCAGCTACAGCCAGAACAACAATCACTACACCAATAAACCACCATGGCAAGTACCAGAATCCACCTACTTTAGTTACCTCTTGAGTGAGATTGCCGTTTTGACCGTAAAATAGGTCTGCAGACACACTGTAGTAGCCAGGCCATAACCCGGAATTGTCACAAGTTGTAGATTTTGTCGTCGTGCCACCGAGTTTCACGTCTTCAGGTTTCAGTTTTATACATGTCATGAAGGTGCGCTCTTGACCGATCAAGGCTAACGAACCAGAAGGGTTAAGTTCGTTAATTGTTGTAGTGCGACCGAAGATATCGCGCAAGGTAATGTTACCCGCAGGAGCCTCGACCACGTTACCGTTGTTTTTCAGTGTATACGCGATAGTGTCAGGGGCCTGTGTATTGAAGTAATGATACCCATCAAGGTCACCCTGTGCTGAACGATCATAGGCGCCTAAGTGTGTAAATTTAAGATCCTCTTTAACTTTACCCGGGATATTTACAAATACCAATGTTACACCAGATGCATTAAGACCGATGTTACCACCTTGGCCACTGCCGGATGAATAAACAACAGCGCTATAATAGCTACCTGCCCCGTGACCTTTAGGGATTGCCACGTTCAAATCTATTTGTTTGCTCTTACCCGGGTCGATTGTTACTGTTTCAGGAACCTTGAGATAAGAGCGCAGTGACCAAGTTGTCTGTGGGGTGTTAGGGTCCAAGAATAACTTTGGTGTACCACCATTACCTGTAAAGCTAAAATCAATCACACGAAGGGTAAGATGAAGTGGCGTCGACTCGTCTAGGTTCGTAATGTTTAGAGTATCTTGTACACTATTGCCGGGTTCAATTACATAATTCTTTTTTGGCGCAATACCGAGTGCTGACGAAGAATCAGCGGCTACTTGGGTGGGCGGCAATACATATGTCACGCTAAGTAATACAGCAAATACGGCCAGTACTAGGCTTTTTATACGTTTCATTGTCCCTCTAATAACTCCTCATATTTGTAGTATTGTAAGTATAAGCTGTATTGTAGCATTAAAAGCGGCCGCTGGCTATAAGAGTGATTGTTGTCGTATACACACCAGCGCGAAGATCTTTACTCGAGTTTAGGATATAGCTTACTGTAAACTTGCGCATTAGGCTCACATTTGGCGAATAAGCCACCACATCCCCAGATATGTACTTATATTTATTTGGGATTGCATAGTCGGCTGATGGTATAGCGTTCGCCCATGTACCCTCAGGATTACCACCAACTGCGGGTACGGTATTTTCGACTAAGTTAATTCCAAATTGGTTTGTGCCAGGTTGGCTTTCGGTAGGCAGTGTTGGTGAGTTAATGACGCTTGTACCTGCCGCCATGGGCGGGCCATTTGCGGTCACGACAAATCCCTGGCTTGCATTTGTACCCACGGCCATCTGTGACTGTGCGGTTAACGTATCGGTCGGACTTAAAGTGCCCATGTCACGGTAGTATGTTTCGTCAGTGCCATTGCAGTTATCGTCAACTTGCTGTGCCGCGCAGAATATTAACATAGGCGGCACCTGAGTTTGAATCATAATCCCTGTCTCGACTTGCCCGCGGACCGAGCCAAAATCGATTAATGGCCCCGTGCCATCAGTCGACGTAAGGCTCTTCATACGAATAGAGAATGCCTGGCTCGTGTCTGTTGGGTTTTTTATTCCGCTAAACGTATAGCTCGATTCTGATGGGAATGTTGGCGATGTTGGCGTACGCGTCAAGATTATGTGATTCTGGGTTTTTGAATAAATAGAAAAGCCCGTCTCGCCAGATTGGCTCGTGAGCGTAGCCTGCGAGACATCCAACCCCGTAGGTACAGCACATGGCATGTACGGGATTGGGTCGTTACAAAATAGCAAATCCACAGACCCAACCTGCTCTGGACTCATAAATCTAAGCGTAACTGTGTACGAGGTCGTCGCCCCTGGTTCGGTCGTATGCATAAACAGCCCGCGAGTCTCAAAGCGTGTAGTTGCAGCGACTGGCATCATAAATACAAACAGCGCAAGCAGTAGCGCCACAAATTCCTCGGTGCAAATATATCGCCACGAGTGAAAAAACGTGTGTGCCCAAAACAATAAGTGCCTCATACGCCCCATACCTGTTATTGTACTATAGCTACAGTAATACTGTTAGTGCTTAGCTACAAGAAAACCGACCCAGTGAAGGGTCGGTCTTGTAATGTAACTATATTTGCTAAATCCTAGTACTGAGGAGCTGCAATGTAGTTAATTTTGGTTGTGTAAATACCAGCTGGAGTAGTTGCTGCAATGTTACCAATGTAGCGCATCTTAGCTGTTACACAGTCGACAACCTGGTTTGGTTCACTAGCGATTGCTCGTGGTACAGTGTCAGACATTTTATCGAAGGCAAACTGCGCGTCCGTTGTGTCATAGCCGCCCGCTCCGAATGCAACACCGTTCTTGTCCAAGCTAAGGTTACCATTAATTCGTCCTGCACCATTGCCGTAATCTGCTGTAGGAACTAGTGGGTCAAGGCGAGGAGTATGGTAGCTCCTATTTAGGTTCGTGTAGTCCCAGTTAGCATCTGTTGCATCCCATTTTGCAGGTGCTGTACCTGTGTACGTAGAGCCTGCGTCAGCAAGTTGATCGCTCGATACAGCTGTCTTGCCGTTATCTGCTGCGTTTTCCCATACATTACCTGGAGCGTTATCTTGGGTATAGTTAACGCCGTAGGTACCAGTATTGAAGTTAGGAGCTACCGCACCAGTACCAGCTGTCGTACCCGAGAGGCTCGCTGTAGCAATAGCTAAGCCGAACTGCTCAGAGCCAGGTGCAGATGTTGCAGCATTGTTGCCAATAGGTTTAATTTCGTCACCTGATGTATTCGAAAGTGTGTGGCCAGAGTAGTAAACTGTCGCACCACCAGATGAGTTAGAACTTAGACGCCAGTACGAATGTGTTGCATACGCACGTGCAGTCTCTAGTGAACTCTCAGCCCCTTGGTTTCCAAGAGCTAGGACATTCTGTGGGTCAGATGGAGTCATTCGAGTTAAGATACGACCACATGGGATGTGTGACCCGCTGCCGTAGTCGGATGCTGCAAGCTCTGCTGAGCTGAGTGTGTCTGGGTCAACAGTACCAACAGAGAATTCCATCGTTTCCAATACCTTGGTGGTAATTTGGATTGATTGGTTCATCACGTTGGCAACTGTTACACCGCCATCGATGATGTTAGCGTTGGTTGTAGGTGCCAGACCAGTCATATCAACTTGCGAGCCCGTAGGAGCGTCGTTGAACTCCTTGTTGTACGTGTTAATCTTTACAAAGAATGCGCCCGTACCTGGGTTTGTAATGTAGTGGGTGTTATTTGCAAAGAACAGTACTTGCACTGCTTGGCCAGCCGTAAGTGCTTGGCCGCTAGTGTTCGTTAGAATAATGTAGTTATTCGTAGTGCGTGAGCCTGTAGTTTTATTCTTTACTTCGACCTTCCAGCCGGTGCTCTGAGTCCAGGTACCGCCGCTTTCTGTCATAACGATATAGTTGCCAGCAACGTTTTTAGCTGCTTCAGCCGTATCACCAGTACCACCCGCTGCCTGATACTTAGGGTTGTTGTTGGTGTAGCCAGGTACCGCCTTGACCTTACCAGTCGCAGTATCAATGACAGTTCCAAAGTCGCTGCTACCTACCTCTAAGTCAGTAAGACTTGTTGGGTAGTTAGCGTTAAGATCAGATGTGGTTGCCGTGTCGGTGCCAGGCGTTGTGTCATTACCAGGTATATCACAGTTTCCTGCAGATGTTGTACAGTACTGAAATGAAAGTGTATTAACCGTAGCGGCAGAGCTTACCTTAAAACTAAAGTAGTTACCTGTCTTTTTACCGTTGGTACCACTGTTTGGTGGTGCATATGTACTATTGCCCGAACCGTCGGTATCAGCCCATCCTGGGGATGAACTTGATAGCGTCAAGCTGCGCTCTGTCAGTGGATTCAATTCGTCTGCGAATGCCGGCGCTGCCGACGCTGCGAGAGATGAAACCACTAGTACAAACGCCGCGCTGAGGGTAGCCCCGCGCTTAGCGATTGACTTAAGTGTATACATATTTGTATATCTCCTTAGTTTTTGTTTTATTATTATGCCCTTCCTTAGGGTTACAAGCACATATTACCATTAGCGAGAATGCAAAAGCAATAGCGGTGTTGTGAAGTTTTCCACAGATATTCAGTATCTCTTAATTTGAAGGTATTACTCATATAGTAATGAGTATTTTACAAGCTTAGTACGACGGGATTACGACGGCCGAGAAGTCGCTTGAGTATTGCCCAGCTGGGGTTGTGTTGGAGACATTTACGAGCATTGTGATAGTGAAATCGGTCTCGCCTGAGGCTTTAGTGCTATGCGCGACCGTATCGCCGCTTTTGTACTGGAATTTGTTAGCGGTATCGTAGCCAGTGGCTGCTTCGCCGAAGCTGAACGTGCCTGATGGGACCTGTAGCGGGTCGGCGCCGACATTTGGCGTGGTGTTCGCCACAGCATTGATACCGAACTGCTCGGTGCCCGGCTGTGATGAGGTTGGCGATGAAAGACCGCCAATTGTATGGCTATACGTATGTGGCGGTGTGCCGGTGATTTGTACGATGTAGCCACTACTTAAATAGTTGCGGACTTTTACCTTCATTGTTTTCGTGCTGGCATGCGATGAGTCGAAGTTGCCAAGGTCGGACAGGCCTGGATCGACAATCACCTCTAGTAATGGGTCGCTACTAGTAATTGGCCCAAATTTAGCACCGTATGAAGCACTCGCGGAATCACCGCCAGCCGTCGACCCGCCAACGCCAGCTGATGCACAGTATTGCGATGAACAGGTTTGACTGGTTGAGCTTGAGCCAAATTGAGTATCTGTAACTTGGTAATGCGCAGAACTAGATGATGGCGAAACTGCGTAGGCAGACTGAATACCCGACAATATAGCTATTGCCGCTAGCCCTAGCACCACAAATTGTCGCCATCTCCCCGTTACCATATGCGTTATGGCCTATTATCGCCTACTAGCACGCGTGAGGCAAGTATAGTACTATAAAGCTAAGCATAACCACCTAGTTTATATATGGCAGAAGATAAAAGCGAAGAAGAGCAAAAAGACGCCGCGCCCGCGGATAGTCACGCCGGCGAGCCCCAACAGGCTCCGGCCGATGCACTGAGCCTGACGCCAGATGAAGTTGCCGAAGAAGAAAAAGAACTCGGCCAGCAACATGTCGCAGCCGAGCCAACCGAGCAGAAGCTTTCGCCTATTAAGAAGTTCTTTCGCAAGGTAAACGTATACCTATTGATATTTGTATTGATGCTCGTTGTTGTAGGTGTGATTGTTGCTGTTAACTACTTTAATAGCCAAAAACCAACTGCATCACCGACGATTGCCGGGCAAACGCTTTCGAACAGTGCATTAAAGCAGCTTGCTAACACTGACGTATCTGTCGGTAATAATTCACAGACACTGACAATCCAGGGTAATGCAGTGATTGCTGGGCAAACCTTAGCACGTGGTAACTTACAAGTTGCTGGGAACTTCCAGACTGGGGGTAGCATTACAGGCCCAAGCATTACGATATCTGGCACATCAAACCTCGGCACCGCGCAGATCAACACACTACAGGTGGCGGGTACGACGGCAATCCAGGGCAATACAACGCTTCGCGATTTGAGCGTATCTGGTACTACTACACTGAGCGGTGCGGTGACTGCATCCAATCTTACCGTTACTAGCCTTACGATTAGTGGCAATGGCACATTAAGTGTGCCAAACCACCTGAGCTTCCCTGCTACTAATATGGACAGGTCTGTCACTCAGAGCGTACTTGGGAATGGTGGATCAGCGTCGGTGAACGGATCAGACACAAGCGGCACTGTGAACGTAAATACGGGTAATAACCCGACTGCCGGATGCTTTATCCATGTCACCTTTAGCAAATCGTTTGATAAGCAGCCGCATGTACTGATATCACCTGTGGGCGTTGGTGCTGGCCAAGCACAGTACTATGTGACACGCGACACGAGTGGGTTTAGTGTGTGTACCGCGAATGTGCCGCCTGCAAACCAACCATTTGCTTACGACTACTTTGTAAGCGGCCAGTAGTTATACATCCATAAAGACGACAACGCGGTCGGCTTTGACGTGCATAAGTGCGCGGTGGATTTTGATGTTTTTATCACCCTGTGGCGCTTTAATCGCAAGCATGCATGGCTCGAGCATACACAGGAAGTTGTGGTGCTTCGGTAGGATATCGAACGGGCCAGTGGCATTTACTGCACTCACACTAAATGCGTCGCCTTCGAAATACACCTGGAATGGTGCATACACCTTTACTGCCATGGTTGGCTTGCCACTTGGCTTAACAACAGCTTGCTCTTGGTCTGGCTGAGGAGTAGGGGCTACTTCGTCGGCCATTATTTGTCCTCGTGTTTTTCATCGGCAGGCTTGTCGTCTGCCGGCTTTTCTTCGCTATTTTCAGCGGGCTTCTCTACTGGCGCTTCGGGCTTCTTTTCTTCGTCAGTCTTCTTGCCGCCTTTTGGTTCCATCTTGCCGATGATTTCTTCGACACCATTTAGCGTGTCTTCGCGCGTCATGTGCTCACCCGGGACACCTGTTACCTTCTCCATCACGTTAAAGCGCTGTTTGAAGAATTCGATCAGCTGCTTGGCTTTGGTGTAATCGTCGCGGTCTTCTGCTGATAGCTCAGATTCACCGATGATGGCAATGATACCCTTAAGAGATTCGTACTTCTGCAAGATTGCGGTTGCGCGCGTGGCGAGATCGTAGTGACGCTCGCCCACGACTTCTGGAGTAAGCAGGCTGGATTTTGAGGCCAAGATGTCTACCGCTGGGCGAATACCCTGAGCAGCGACAGCACGACTGAGCACAATAGTTGAGTCGAGTTCGTGCTGGATCATCTGCACGGCAGGGTCGGAAAGGTCGTCGGCTGGCACGTAGATTGTTTGCAGTGCAGTGATAGAACCATTGTCGTTAGTTGCGAGGCGGTCCTGGAAGGTCTTTACATCTGAGAACACGGTTGGCTGGTAGCCACCTTCGGCTGGGGTCTGGTCGATAATGGTTGAGACCTCGTTTTTCGCCTGGATGTAGCGATACATATTGTCGGCAAAGAGTAGCACGTCTTTCTTTTGGTCGTCGCGGAAATATTCGGCAAGCGTGATTGCAGACAAGCCAATCAGCGAACGCTGCACGGGGTTTTCGTTCATCTGGCCAAAGAACATGGCGGTGTTTTTGAGGAGATCGTTATCATCGAGGGTTTTATAAAGCTCGTGCCCCTCACGAATACGCTCACCAATACCAGCAAACATGCTAATCGCGCCAGAACCTTGAGCAACATTGTTGATAATTTCCATCGTGAGGACTGTCTTGCCCACACCGGCACCACCGACGATACCAATCTTGCGACCTTTCACGAACGGCGTGAAGAAGTCCAGCACCTTAAGGCCGGTTTCGAGCACATCATCTGGGCGGTTTTTTAGGCTAGTTTCTTGGAAAGCAGGCGAAAATATTGCGCGTTTTGGCATTTTTTCGAGCGTAGCATCATCGAGTTGTGGCTTACCGTCAATTGGGCGCCCCATCGCATCCCACACACGACCGATCATTGCTTCACCAACAGGAATTTCGAGGCTGTGGCCGCTGCGGCTTACTTTGTCGCCCTTCATAATGCTGTAATCACCACCAATATTGAGGCAGACCGCAGTGTCGCCATGCGCAAGGCTACTCACGAGGAGTGGCGACTTTTTCTCGTTATCGACATAGAGCATTTCATTGATGTCGGGCATGCCGTCATCAAACTGAATTTTAATAACAAGACCTTTGAGGCTCCTGACTGTACCTTTTTTGAATGCTGTTTGCTCGCTCATTATTCTGCCTCCGCCGCACGTATTTTTTTAAGACCCGCCAAACTTTCTTTCAGACGGGTGTCGACCTGGTTTCGTTTTGATCGGTTAAATTCTGTATGAAGCTCGGTCGCCGTACCAATGGATCGCTCTTTGGCTGCCGACATCGCTTTAAAGCGACTTGCCACCTGCGCGAGGCGGCTATCGTAGATGAACTGAGAGATTGTTAAGCGCAAAATGGAGTTTTCGAGATACGCCGCAACCTGGTATGAGCTTGGCTCAAAGATGTAGGTCTTTTCGCTCACAAGGTTTTTATCGATGACATCAAGGTCGGCAACGCGACCCTTGCTTGAGACCACTTCACTGAGGTCAACGTCTTTGATTTCTTGTTGTGATAGTGAGATGTAGTCCTGGTAGAAAATGCGACTGCGTGCGTAGCGACGAATAATATCCATGAGTGGGTCGACGTTAATGTAGTCTTTTTCTGGCAGGTCAAAGTAGAACTGGTAGTCGATGTGTGCTTGCTTGAGTTTGAGGGCGCCATGGTGACCAATGACGAGCACATCGTTGAGCGCGCTATCGTAATGCTCGACGCAGCGGCGGATGAGACGCTGGTCGATGTCACCGCTAAGGCCACCCTTAGCGGTAATGAGAATAAGGAGCTCTTTGTTGATTGGTTTTTCTTCTGGTGAGCGACCAAAGTTAAAGAGCACATCAACGCGGATCTGCTTGTAGATATTCCAGACTTCATCGAAAAACTGGTTGCTGATAAGCACCTTGTTCTTCGTTTTTGCAATTTGCATACTACTGAGGCTTTCGAGTGCAGACGTAAGACTCACGACAGAGCGGACTGAAGCTTCTTCGGCTTTGATCTCTAGTGGCCGACGCATGCTACTTCTTCCCTTCGGCTGCAGGTTGGGCTGGAGCGTTCGCCGCTGCGGCAGCCGCTGCGGCCTCTTCGGCTTGACGCTTCTTTTCTGCCTCAGCTTTCGCTGCCTTTTCGATTGCCGCCTTTTTGACTGGGTCGATACTCATCACTTCAGCTTTGAGTGCCGCAGCAAGCTCATCGAAATTGCCGTTCATGTCTTTGTCTTCTTTTAATTTTGCTGCGTAGTCGTGGACCTTTTCTTTCATTGCGGCAATATCAATGATTTCTTCGGGCGCGCTGCCGAGTACGATGCTCATTAAGAATTGTTGTTCGGCAAAGCTGTAGGTTTCACCGATTGCTTGGTTCATCAGCTTGAACAGCACTTTACCTTTGTCGTAATCGGCCTGAGCCTGCGGGCTGAGCTCGGTACCAAAGTGAGCGTATTCTTCGGCCGTACGGTAACCCGAGAGTGTACGGTTTAGCTGGTCGGCTAAGCCTTTCTGGCGTTTGTTTTGACCAACACCACCCACGCGCGTCACCGACAGACCGGTACTCACCGCTGGGCGCATAGTGTCTTTAAAAATCTGGCCATCGAGAATCCACTGACCATCAGTAATAGACATGATGTTTGTTGGGAGATATGCCGTGATATCTGCACCTGGCGCGTACACGATTGGGATTAGTGTTTGGCTTGCGTGGTTTGATTCAGTTTTACCACCACGCTCGAGCAGGCTTGAGTGTGTATAGAACATGTCGCCTGGGTACGAGTCGCGACCTGGACTCACGCCGGCTATCAGCGAGATTTCACGGTAGGCCTGAGCGTGTGCAGTCAGGTCATCGTAGATCACCAATGTGTCCATATTACACTGGTGCCAGAAATATTCACCGTGCGCCGCACCAACATATGGCACGAGATAAGTAAGGATCAGTGACTCGAATGAGTTTGACACCACAACCACTGCTTTTTTAAGTGCATCGTTTTTTTCGAGGTTACTGACAAGTTCAGCGACATCGTGCTGACGTTTTGCAATCAGTACGTAAATTACGGTAAGGTCGGTGTTTTTCTGGTTGATTGCAACGGATGCCGCAAGTGCGGTTTTACCCACCTTGCTGTCGCCAAGCATTGCCATACGCTGGCCACGAGCAAGCGAGTACTCAAGGTCGAGAATTGTAATGCCTGTCTCAACCGGCTTATCGAGCAATTCGCGCTCGTAAAGCATTGGCGCGCTATGGAACACATCCCATTCTTGGTCTGGTTCGATATCGCCCTTGCCGTCAATTGGCTCACCGAACACGTTTACGACACGGCCGATGAAGTTTTTGCCCACTGGCGTCATGATGTCGGGGCCTTCGATGACACAAACGGCGCCGATGTGTAGTGGCGATGGATCGAGCTTCATTACAACTACATAATCTTCGAGGACCTGATGGACATAGCCACGGGTGTCGTCGTCGAACCGTACGGTTGCATGGACATTAGTTGGTTGCAGACCCTTGACGCTCACCATGAATGAATCAATGCCGATGATTTCACCGACTGGGTTGCCGCCCTCTACAAGTTTATCGAATTTACTTGCCATGACGTAGCTCCTCCAGATCTTTCACGAGCACTTCACGCTTGCCTGCTAAGGCTGACCGCAGGCTCATGTCATGCACATGGTTTGGAGTGCGAATATACACGCCTGCAACGAGTGCTGGTTGTAAGCCGATTTCGAGTAATACCTGCGGATGTACCGACTTACGGAACCATGCGGCGAGTGTTTGCAGGCTTTCGATATCTGCAGGAACAGCAAACGTTGTATGCACAACTGGAGCTTTTGTTTTGAGTAGGCGAAGTTCTTTGATAATATCGGTGCGAACTTTGCTCTCACTGAAATCAAGCTTGTTGTCGGTGAGAAAATCTGTAAACTGCCCAGAAAATGCCGGTGTTTCTGCTGCATGGTTTGTTTTACGGGCGCGAACATCTGCAGATGTCATTTCGTCATCGATGTGCTCTGCCTCGGTAACAAGCCGCGCTAAATCACGACGAGAAACAACGCCTGCAGGCAGGCTAAATGATTTGTAATCAAGATCTTGGCGCTCGGTCATAATTTGATATCATCCACCATGGCTTGTTTGTTGTCTTCGAGCTGCTTAATAATGCCCGGCATTTGTGCTTTCATATCAAACTGGTCACCCAAAGCCTCGAGAATGTAATGTTCGACCGTGCGAGCCATGTTGCCTTCGAAGGCTTTGATGAGCCGATCGTGTTGCTCGGTGACCTGCTTTTCGAGCATGGTGTTGATTTCTTGGTACTGATCTTGGAGCTTTTCGGCGCTTTGGTTGAGCCATTTAAGGGCTGCCGTTTGCGCCTCGTCCATCGCTTGTAGTTGAGACTTGTGATCCTCGAATGCATGGTGCATCATGGAGTTCTGCTCGGCAATATTGTCCTTAAGCAGGCTACTGAGCTCATGGTACTGCTGACGGAGCTCGTCTGAACCTTCGGTCATGTTTTTGAGCGCTTGGTCCTGCGCTTCTTGCATGGTTTTGCTATAGGTCGAGAACTGCTCGTTTAACTGCGCAGTGACTTGCTCTTTTAGTGAGGCATTGAGCGTGGCGACGGCGCCATCGAGCTGCTTTGTAACATGTTCTTTAAGATCGGTGTTAACCTGCGAGATAACTGCCTCGAGGTCTTTTTTGAACAAGTTGCCATTTTCTTTAATGACTTTGTCGAAATACCAGCGGCCGTGGTTGCGGAGCTCTTCGCGGAAGTAATCGTCAAAAAATTGCTCTTGCTTGAGCTTCGCCTCTTCGAGCGATTCGTCATCCGTATCTGTTTGTTTATGAAATAATCCCATCCTAGCCCACTTCTTATTCCGCTATAGCTTCAATAGTAAATATACCGCAAAAAGCCCAATAACTAAAATCAATATACTTGTTAAAATGACCTCGAGAAGTGCGCGAAAGATTGAGCGCTTGGTCATTGGGTTGCGCCCGATAGCAATAATTGCATTGCGCACCCCCGCGTAGAGCATAACGATTGCCGTGATAAGACTGACTGCCGTGATGCCCATACTAAGGTAAATGCGAATTGGACTGATCTGCTTTTCGGCAATTTGCACGCCAAGGCGCTCGAGCCAGTTTGGAACGTTCACCTTTGTACTTTTGATATTAGGGTTGCGCTGAATGTTGATTGTTACGGGGATAGTGCCCAGCGTGACTGTTTTGGCTGTTCCACTTGAATCTTTGAGCTGTGTTGTGCCAAGTGTAAGAGATTTTCCATCAAATCCGGCGGCTGCACGCCCAAACACCGTTTTTTGCTCGGTACTTGCTTTCATGCCAATGCCATCGAGTGATGAGAGGGTTACATAGTCTCCACTTTCGATAGCTCCGCCCTGGGTACTGACAAGCACATTATATGTGCCCGATACTGCAACATAGGTTTCGTTCTGAATCGATGAGTTAGATACAGCGAGCGCGAGTTGATTGCGATCCACTGCCACACCAAACATATTCTGTACTTGCGCTTGCTTTGACGGCACAACAGATTGCGTGTCTTTATTAAGCGTAACGATGGTACCGATGTCTACTGGAGTAGGCGCTGCATACCCCTGGGCACTGACATTCGTGTTATCCGCTGCGAATGCTGGCGCAATACTAAAAAAACCAAAGGCGACGATGGCAGAAAGAGTAAGGATAATGCGGAAAGCCTTCACTGTTTATTTCACTCCGGAGCTCTAATGAGCTTGAGGTTATTATAGCATAAGCGGGTCGCCAAAAATGCGCTGCAAAAGTCGGTTGATTTATCCACATGGATATTTTACAAATACTTGTTGACTATACGCCATGATGGTAGAATAAACACAAGCTTTGATGGACCACCACACGTCCGAGTGAAATAAATATTTTCTACTCACAAAAACAGAGTAAAAAATAAAGAAAAACATTCAAAATGACAGTGTGGTGTCACCTCCCCACCATTTTTAAACGGTATCGTGTTCTGCAAATGGCAGGACTGATTACCCTATGCGTTGCATTTATTACAACGCTATTGTTCAGCACGACTACCCATGCGGTAGCCGGGGTAAATCAAACTCTGAGTTTTCAGGGACGACTCCAAACTAGCGCCGGTGCTGTTGTACCGGATGGTTATTACAATATGCAATTTAAGATCTACCAGGATGGCGACGGAACAACGGCTGGCGACACTGGTGGAACACTGAAATGGACTGAAAGTTACGTCAACAACAATGCCAATGCCGGAGTGCAGGTAAAGAATGGGTTCTTCTCGGTAGAGCTCGGATCGAACAGCCCACTCAGTAGCGTTGACTGGAATCAAGATACATTATGGCTCTCGATGAATATAGCTGGCTCTAGCGCCAGCTGTTCGACGTTTGGCGGCACGGGATGCGTCGGCGACGGCGAGATGCTCCCAATGAAGCGCATCACCTCATCGCCATATGCACTCAATTCAGGAATGCTGGGTGGCAAGACTGCAGATAAGTTCCTACAACTTGGCCAGGGCGTACAGACCGATGTAAATACTTCAAGCAGCATCTACATCAACAAGACTGCCAGCGGCGACCTGATTCAACTCCAGAACAATTCAACTGATATTTTCACCGTCGGGAATTCCGGCGATTTGACGTTGGGCAGCAATGCCGACAAAACCATTTCTATTTCGACTGCAACGGCCAACACGGCTGGTAATAGCTTAACTGTCGTTGCAGGCGGCGGAGGAACTGGAACCGGGAGCACGGGAGGAAATCTCGTGCTTCAGGGTGGATCAGCCGGCGGCACCAATGGAGACGGTGGCAACGTAGCCATCGACAGTGGTGCCGCTAACGGCTCAGGTACCGACGGAGTTATTTCCCTCGGTGCTGATCATGCATCTGCTATCAACCTCGGCAGCAGCACCAATAATACACAAGTGACTATCAACGGCCCAACCTCAGTCAAGCAGGCTACTGATTCAACAAGCGCCTTCAATGTCACCAACTCGCAGAATAACCAGGTGCTGACCGTTAATACCTCGACGAGTCAGGTGAATGTTGGTAACGCAAATACTGTGGGCGCTGCCCTTGATGTAACCGGCGGCGTTAACTCAAGCACCGGCTATAACATTGGCGGGGCTACCGTATTGACCGACTCGGCGCTCACCTTCACCGGTGCAGGCGCTGCATCAATTCAAGGTTCAAATGGCCTCAGCCTAACTGGTGGCACCTCAAGCTTGTCGCTTAGCGACACGGGCGTACAGGTTGGTAGCGGCAGTGGCGCCGGCTCACCAACGCTCTTGACTCTTGATAAATCAAGCTCGAACCCATCAAGTGCAGCCTATGGCAGCATGTACTATGACACTAGCCTCGGAAAGGTGCAGTGTTACCAATCAAATGGTTGGGGAGCTTGTGGCGACAGCCCAGACAGCTTCGTAACGTTGAGCCCAGAATACAGCAACGCCGTCATGAACGGCGCTGGCACGGGGACGATCACCTCTGACCTTTGCTCGGACTCACTTAACATCAATGATGGAAGCTCAGGCCAGCCAACAGTTTGTGGCACCAACGAAACCTACAACTTCTACGACTGGAAATCAACACAGACAAGTGCACAGACGCGCAGCATCTACGTCACCTACCAGCTACCAAGCAACTTCAAGAACTTCGTTGCTGGGTCGACTTCGCTGATGGCACGCACCGACGGTAGCGATGCGACGACTTCTTACCAAATCTATCGTTCACATGGCGGCTCGGCACTCACTGCCTGTGGCTCGGAAATCACTGCCTCAACAGGATCACAGACTACCTGGCAGCAATCTACGGCGAGTGGAGGCAATGACCCATCGGGCTGTAGCTTTGCTGCAGGAGATAGCATCCTGATCCGTATCAACCTTACCTCTAGTAACAGCGCAAATGCCTACGTCAGTAACCTAAACTTCGCCTTTAGCAATCAATAGGCATAACCACCATATGCTACACTAGTAGGTACTAGGTAACTATCGTGGAATTTAAACGGCGAACTCGACCAAATCCCTATGCTAAGCCAGTCACCCACGAGGTGGCTCCTGCCCCTGTGGAAGAAACAAAAGAAAGCTTGCGAGACAAAGCCCTTAATAATGTCAGGGGTATCGCAATTGGATTTGGCTCGCTTATCGCGGTTGTCGTTGTTATTGCTATTATTTCGCAGATCCTTGCACAACGCGATGCTTCGGATCCAAGCTTCCAGACTATTCTGCCATCTGGGCAATCTATCACCTCGCTTGGCGGATGGCACCGCGTAACTCCACCAGGCCAAGACCCGGTATTTGCTTATAGCGATACGCTTGATAGTGTTCCCATTAGCGTGAGTGAACAGCCACTCCCCGACGCATTCAAGCGTGACATTCCAAGTGCCGTTGCTGATCTTGCAAAGCAATACAATGCTACCGTTAAATTGAAGGCTGGCGACACAGCGGTATACGTCGGCACATCGGCAAAGGGTCCACAATCAACAATTCTTACCAAGCACAACCTGCTTATTCTCATAAAGTCGAAGAGTCAGATTGATAATAGTTCGTGGACTGATTACGTCAGTTCATTGAACTAAAGAAAAAAGGAGGTTTTTGCACCTCCTTTTGTATACTAGCTGTTGTTTTGCTGGATTAGCTTTGCGGCTTTTCCGTCTGGTTTGAGATTTTCATAAAACAATACTTGGCTGCGTGCCACAAACATTTCATCTTGCGGCTCGAGGATACCGCTCGTTATCTTCACAAGTTGGGTATCAGTTTGGTTGAGCGCATCTGTACTGTCAGTCTTCGTTGCGTCTGATCCGCTCTGTCCTGTTGTAGGAGACACAACGATAAATGCATTGGTAAGGCGAAGGTACGTGCCGTTGTATGGCGAAAGTTTACCAAGATATACCTGGCCGTTAGTTGTAAATACCGCCTGATACTCGCTGCTGTTAATGCCCGTGTCGACATTATGAGATTTCGCCATCCACATCCAGCAGCCAATACCGCCAAGGATGATTACAACGACCGCGATAATAAGGGCAATGAGCCATTTTTTAGGAGATTTTTTGTCTGACGTATCACGGCGCCCCGATGTGTGGTGTGCGACATGTGGCTGAGGCTGAGCTTGCATTACCGGCTGCGCCTGTGGCTCTTTCGGACGATATGCTTGTTCAGGCCTTGCGGCAGGCCTTCCAGACGGCTGTGGTGCACTAAAAGGACCTGAGTCCATGTGTTGTTCTCCCTCGCTTATATAACTTATTTCATCATAGCATATGCATAATGGCGCTTCAAACTACCACGGCATGAGTGCAAATTGACCGGGGCCAAAAACCGCGACAACCGATGCGAGTGTCAGCATAATCAGATCATATTCCCAGCCTCGTTTTGCCGCCCAATATGGGCTGTGCCACTTGAACAAGTGGAGGCTTATTGTCGATACCATTAATAACACCACGCCGACACCAGCCCATCGTGCAAGCACACCGCTGAGCATACCGAGTGCAGCGCACAATTCCGCTGTAGCGACAAATGCGCCAACTTGAACTGGCACGCCGTCACGCTTGGCAAAGCCTTTGAGATCTTTGAATTTTACATAACATTCATTAAAGAATGTTACCGAAAGTATCACGCGTGCAAGGAGTAGCACGATACTCATTACTACTGTTGGTACGATAAATGGCTCCATGCTTCCCTCCGCGTTATTACAATTACCATTTTACACCCAGCAAGCGTATGTCGTTACCTATGCTTTACTAACACGTGGAGATGCTCGTTCGTTACTGTAGCTTTGTGAGCACGATCCGCTCGGAATCTAGGGCGTTCTCGCACACGCAAATAGTAGGTACCGTATTTGCTCATGATTTCGCGTATTTCACTTTCCGACATTAGGCCTTCATTGTTGTAGCTTAGAATTATTACGTTGAATTTGGCGTTTTTAATAAGGTCTTCAAACTCTGCAGTCACCGTACGGCTTGACGCATATTTACTGTTTTGGCTCACGGTTTCACGTAGGCCAGTTTTACCGCGGATTTTGGGGTTATCGTACCGAGCAATTGTCTCGAGTATGTGATAGTTCGATGAATATTGCCGTAGATTGTATGGTGGATCAAGATATAAGACGTCACCACTAATGCTATTGATTAATCTGTTACTGTCGCTGTTATACACTTCGCCTGCAATTTCGTTACTTGTTCGGATTTGCTTCAGCTTAAGAGGCCTCTGGGCTGCTCGTTTGAGTTTTTTGAGGAACGATCCGTATATTGCGGTGGTGTTCGCGACCTTATCGATTGCCTCGATTAGCGCAGCAAGATATGCGAAGTATTCGTTCTGGCTAATTTCGCCATTGACCTTTAACCGCTCGATTTCTTGGCGAATTGCATCACAACGCTTGCCGTTTTCATCTGAGAAATAGACACGACCACTACCCGATCCGGCACAGTAGTTTTGGTAAATAAACCCTTCGACGGGCTCAAGGTTGTTAAGATAATCAAGTTTATCGAGGCTCTGGACGGGATTTTCAATCAAATTCTTGTTGATAATGTAGCTATAATACTGTATGTCGTTTGCGATTACCTTGTGACCCTGCTGGCGAAAGAAGAATCCCACTGTACCCGTACCCGCAAAGGCGTCACAAACAATTAGCCGCCTGTTGTAGCTATCGGCAAATTCATCAACAACACTATCGATAAAATCGAGTAGTGAGACTTTTGACCCAATATAGTTCACTTATGCTAGCGTAACATACCGCATAGGCGGGAGCATCTACTTACCTTCGATATCAATATGCGGCAATACGCGCTCGAGCCGTTTTGGAATCCACCAAGCAGCGCGACCGACGAGTGACATAATTGACGGCACAATGAGTAGACGTACGATGAATGCATCGACAAATATACCCACCGCTAAGCCAAAGCCCATCGATTGAATGACTTGATCTTTGTTAGAAATAAACCCTGCAAAGACTGAAACCATGATCACGGCAGCCGCAAAGACGACGCGACTGCCAATTGTATATCCATTGATAACCGCTTCTTGAGCGTCGTGCGTGCGCTCGTATTCTTCGTGAATGCTCGATACAAGGAAGAATTCGTAGTCCATTGCAAGGCCGAATAGTACCCCGATTGCGATAATTGGCAGAAAGCTCACGATTGGACCCGGCGCCTCAGAAATGCCAAACCATCCCCACTGGAAGGCCATCACCATCGCGCCGAACATTGCGCCAACTGACAGCAAGAATCCGAGGGTTGCCTTGAGTGGAATAAGCAGGGAGCGGAAGACGAGGACCAGGAGTATGAATGAGAGTCCGACGACGATTGCTAGGTATGTCGGCAACACGCTCGCGAGCTTGTCGTTGATATCCATCTGCAAGGCGGCAGAGCCTGTGATGCCGAATGTTGTCGTATCATTACTAGCAAGGCTTGCGACAGTGCTGTTATCACGCAGGTCATTAATTAAGCTTTTTGTTGCTTCGTCTGATGGACCCGATTTTGGAATTACTTGGATCATGCCCTTACTTGTGTCGCTCGTGACAAGCGCCGGCGTCGCAGATTGTACGTCGCTTCGCTTGGCAATATTATTTGCTATCTTCGCGAGCTCGTAGCGTACAGAGTACTGCTCGATTTGCATTTCGAGTTGCTGGCGAGCCTGCTGCTCTTGCTGTAGACCTGCGGCTTGAGTTGCCGCAATTTCCTTCTGCACTTGCGCCCTCTGTGCGTAGGTTTTAGCGTTAGCCATTTGCTTTTGGAACGCGGCGGTTTGTGCAGCCGTGGCTTCAGCTACGCGTTGATTATATACGGCTGTAAGTTGATCGCGTGCCGCCTGGCGGTCGGCATTAGTAACGGCAGGTACATTCTCGGCAACGACAATCAGTGGCGCGTTGAATCCGACTCCAAAGCCACGCTTGAGTGCATCATATGCATGGCGCTGGGAGGTACTTTCTGCAGCAAACTCATCAGTCGGCAAGCCAAGGTTCAGTGAGCGAATTGGGAGCGCAATAACGCCGGCTACTGCTATGCCAATGAACACAACCATCAGCGGATGGTCTGTTAAAACAGCAGCTATTTTTCGCCACAATACGCCATGAGGGGCTCGATGTGATTCGTGTGGACCTTGTTTTTGTGCAGCGGTGATCTTTCGCCTTGTTGAACGTGTAAAAATCTTTGAGCCAACAACACCAAATAATGCAGGTAGTAGTGTTGTTGCAACAAGTGCCGCGATTGCGACCGTGCCCGCAGCCGCAAGGCCCATACTGGTCATGAATGGAATGCCGACGACGCTAAGTGCGGAAAGTGCGATCACTACGGTCGTAGCAGCAAATAGTACTGCCTTGCCAGCGGTTGAAAGCGCCCTGCTTGCAGCCGCCTCGTAGCTAAATCCTGCAAGTAAATAATGCCTGTATTTATTTACGATAAAGAGTGAGTAGTCGATACCCACAGCAAGGCCGAGCATTACCGCTAGTACTGGTGTGGTTGAAGTAATATTCACGGTTTGGCTCAGTGCGAACAGCCCGGCGGCACCGCTCGCAACTGTGACGATGGCGACAATGATTGGCAAGCCTGCCGCAACGAGCGAGCCAAGCATTACGAGGAGTACGATGAGCGCTAATACGACACCCGTGATTTCACCCGGCCCTAAGATATCGCTTGGTACGCGACTAATGATGTCGCCACCGCGGTACATTGCAAAGTCTTTCGACTGGACACTGTCGCCTATTTTAGAGATATCGGTAATGGTCTTTTCGCTGACCGCAGCGGCCTCTTCGGTGAGGCTTACCGTAGCATAGGCAACAGTATTGTCACTTGAAATTGAGCCTGTGACTGCAAAGGGATCTGTAACTTGGCGCACGCCCTCGACTTTGCCAATCTCGGCGATTGCGGTTTCGATATCCACCTTGTGCTGATTGATCGTATCGCCATTTTTAGCTTCGAACACTACTCGGCCCGTGCCCTTGCCGGCATCAGGGAATAGTTCGCTAAATCGATCGAGGGATTTTTGCGCATCAGTGCCCGGAATGCTGATTGCGCTGCTTGGCTGTTTGTAGAAGTGCTTCGCGAGCATACCCAGTACAACTAATATAATTATCCAGCCAGCAATCACTAGCCATTTATGTCGATACGCACCATTGCCTACCGATCGCAAGAATTTGCCCATTACCCCTCCACTCGTTATTACTTCCCATTGTAGCACCTATACGACGACAGCGCCCAGGGCAATATTTGTTGCATAATCTCAAACTCAATACAAACGACACCATCTTTTCGTTGGTCGGATTCACTATAGAGTTCGCAATCTGATTATCGCGTGACTCTATTGCAAGTTACAGGCGGTGATTCACTATCATATCCTTAGCCACCACCGCTGCTACTTATATGCCTAGTTCGCGATATTTCGCCTTTTGGGATTTGATGAACTCGCTTCCAGATTTTTTGTCGGTCACACCTTCAACGGTGTACTTTTTGCGGTTGTGTTCAAGTTTGTATCGAACCGCGTCGTTTACATCAATATCCAGATGCACCGCGAGCTCAATTGCATAAATCATCACGTCGGCGAGCTCTTTTTTAATGTTCAACTTAAGCTCTTTGTCTGCGTTGATTTCCTCAACCGTATAGTTCTTCCACTGGAAGATTTCGAGCAACTCTGCCCCTTCGATCATAACTGACTTCGCCATATTTGCCGGCTCGAGTCCATACCAGTTACGTTCTTCGAGATAGTCTTTTACTTCTTTTTCTAAATCCTTCATGTATCTTAGTATAGCGCGCAAAAAAGGCGGCTCGTATCAAGCCGCTTTTTTGGTGATTATACCCTAAAATTATTTCGCGCTTGCGCCCGTGAACTTTGTCATGAGCTTTAAATTTAGAATGTATTGCTTGTGGTTCATTTGCAAATGATTGCTCATGTATTCTATATGCTTTATGACGAATCCTGATCCATCTGTTGTGGCCGTCGTATAAGAATACCTTAGTTTGGTGTTATAGTTCGGGTCATCAACCATCGCCTGCAAATCTTGCCGAAGCACGACTGCCTCTTCGGATTCTAGAAACTGCCGTTTACCAGATAAAGTAGCCATATGGGCTACCAGCTCCTACGGCTGTACGAACCCTGGCTGCGCGGTTTGTCGTCTCGCTCTTTTGCTACACTCACGGCAATGTTGCGGCCGTCAACTTCCTTGCCATCAAGTTCCTTAATTGCGGCCTGAGCTGCTTTCATATCACTCATTTCAACAAATGCGAAGCCTTTTGAGCGGTTGGTTGCGCGATCCATAATTACCGCCACATTTGCCACTTCGCCGTACTCTGCAAATAGGTCCGTAAGTGTCTTCTCCGTTGTGTCGTATGAGAGTTTTCCAATAAATATTTTAGTTGTCATTAGTGTGCCTTCCGTTGTAATTAGTTAAGCGAGATACTCTGCTTTTTTACGAGTCGGCGAGGCGAACACCAAGACATAGAATAAGTAATAATAACCTGCTCTCTTAGCTTAGCTTATAATGAGCAAAAATACCATGACCCGCTTATGTAAGAGTAATTACATGATTGCCTTGTGCGACGCCCGACCGCTTCTATCGATAAGGTAAATACTCGAGCAGCGAGTCGACCGATTTAGCAAGCGTAAACTCACTGCTTGCAAGCTCACGCTGTTTGCGCGTTGGTAGCCCGAGCGCCATCGCTTTGGCTATGCCAGCGATCATCGCCTGTGGGCTGCGGGGCTCGACTAGTGCGAGCAGCCCGCAGTTTGTCTCGGGAAGCCCGCCTAAATCACTCGCAACTACACGACAGCCGCTGTGCTGCGCCTCGACAGAAAGCATACCAAATGGCTCTGCATACACCGATGGCATCAGTAAAATATCGGTTTTTGCGAGCAACGAGGCCATCGTCGCAACTGTCTTCTGCGGGTCAATCAGCTTTGCATATTTGTAGCCTTTTAGCATCTTGGCGATGGTACGACCCTCCTCCACATGCTGGCCGGCCATAACAATACCCAGTCGGGCACTGAGCTTTTTCATTTCTGGCAAGTGCATCATTTCGAGTAACGTATAGATGCCTTTATCGGGGTGTAGCCTGCCAGCGTAGAGTATCCGTGTCTTTTTCGCAGGTTTCGCCCTACGGGTTTCTCCATATACAGGATCAGCAAATGGCATGACCACATTGATTGTGTCACTTGATATATCGAGGTACCGTGCCCACTGCTGTGCACTGTATTCGCTTGTCGCCATGACAATTTTCCCAAGAGCGCCTCTCTTTCTCATGCGCTGCTGTGATTTTGGGGGGACAACACAGTGCAGAATAATTGCCGCTTTGTTACGGGTTGGCACGTCGTACGCCTGATTTACAAATACTACCATGCCCGGCAAATCAGTTATTTCTTTCTCGTTTGCCAACCCTAAAAATGGCAGGTCGGGAAAGTTCAGCCGACTTTGCCTGAGCTTGATGGCAGACCCAATAATAACTATTTGTGCTTCAATTCCCCTTCGCAGCAATTCGCGTACATGACCTGCTGTAAATGTCTCTGAACCACCCGTGCCTGCGAGCATTGCCGCGCGAAGCGGCCATATGAATGAAATCATTTCACTCCTTTACTTTGTAGAGCTGAATAGCGTGTTTAGAACAACGAAAATAAGAATTCTTGGATGATTCAGGTTACCTTAATTATACCACGCAGGGTACGACGCATCAAAAAGACATCCCGACTGTCGGGATGCTTTGATTTATTTCGATTTACCGTTGCCGTTTAGATACTTGCCAGCGATACTGAGCGCAAATGACGGCAGAATGATAAAGACGTTGATAGCGAGGAGCTTCATAAGCGTTTCAGTAAGCGCGGAGTCTGGCTTATCTGGTCCAGATCCCGTTAGAACTGCTAATATACCGATAATGCCAAAAGTGATTGAGGCGTAGATAAATACTCGTGTCGCTATCTTTTGCATAGTTTTATTATACCACTACGAGCGTTCATCAAGATAACTCCTGAGCTTCTCCATATAGAGTATGTAGTTTTTCCGCGAGTAGCTAATGATTTGTTTTACTTCTAGCTTACGAAGTTCGACGCCAATTGTTTCGCGCGTTAACCCAAGCGTATCTGCCATTTCTTGTTGGGTCATCGAAAGCTTTAGTCTGGTTGTATGCGGTCTCAGCCTAACGCCGATATTATCTGCCATATAAAGCAATGCGAACGCAATCTTATCACCTGCACGGGGCTGCTCGAGCGCATGGATGTGCGAGAATGTTGTAATGAGCAGTGTTTCGATTCGCGTTTGACGGCGGAAGAGGGCTTCGGGATCAGAACGTAGAAATCTAATAAATGCAGCTCGTGGCACCGCACGAACAACGCACTTTGTGTATGCTTCGTAAAAGTAGAGGGCCGTATCGCGGAGACCGAGACTGTAGCCCGCCGGAATGTCGTCGCCTTTTAAATGAATTGCGACTAAGTGTTCAGCGCCGCCCGGCGTAATCATATAGGCGCGCGCAATGCCGGATTCGATGACATATACAGATTTGGGCGTATATTCTTTTAAGAGAATCGTCTGGCCCTTCAGATAGACTTCAGACGGGTAGCGTTCGATGAATTCAGCAAATGATGCTTCCATTCACGTTCTCCTTTTTGAGAGACAACGCTGTTGCCTGTTTATGACTATACGCCGATCTTATATAAACCACAAACATCCCCTATGCCAACACCTTACGATAGCGATTCATAATTCCGCCGAAGAGCAAGAGTGCACCGAGTAGCATGAGTGCACTAATTATGCTTTGCAGCACCGCACTACTACTGACTGTGATATTCGCTGGCGGATCTTGTTGCTTATTCGTCATCGCGGATAGTACTTCGTTTGCCGATGATGTCGGCGTAGCATTATCTGAGCCGCCCGTTTGTGAAGTGAACACCCCTTGAATCACTGTCGCGGTTTGATGTAGGTTATGCGGCACAAACTCAATCACCTGGAGTGGTGCATTCGCCTGATTACCACCCTGCGTTTGGGTTGGCGGCTGCACAATTGGATTGCCCGCCGCAGTATCAACCCCGAAGCTACCAAGCCAGCTACCGAATACGTTAATGAATAGAACGCCGAACCATCCGCTTAGTCCCAATTGGCTGCCCGTGATATTTGCGATATTTGCCGATGCGGTAGCATTGCCGGTTGTTGCACCGCCTGCATTCGTATTGTGCGTAACCGTTGCATCACCGGATTGCGAGGTAAGGTTAATGTTGTTGGTGAGTAATGCATTATCAGTTGTATTTACTGTGAGACTTGGACTCACCGAATTGGATGTCACACCATCACCAATTGCCGCAGCTGTCGCACCAGTTGGTGCGTCGACAATTACACCGACCCAACGGCCAAGAACGTTTATGAATACCAGCAGGCTATCGCTTGCCACGATTGCGTGATTTGTAAGATTGAAGATGACCGTGTTCGTTGTTGCGCTACCTGTTGTGGCATTACCTGCTGTAGTGTTGCCAGATACTACTGCCGCGCCAGTCTTTGCCGCCAAGGCGATATTATTAACAACTGATTGTGTAGAATTATCGGTAACCGTAGCTGAGCTATTTGTTGGCGCCTGCCCGTTAGTAGCGAGTAGCTGAGGAATAAAATCTGGTGCGATGAGAATGTCGCCGTTAAGATTACCGTAGATATTAATAGTCCCTATAAACGATTGATTAGCTGCGACGAGCGAGTTGATGACATTCACGACATTTGCAACAGTATTCGCGCTGCCGGTTGTTGCAGAACCGCCCGTCGTGTTACCAGAAATGGTCGCATCCCCGCTATTTGCATTGAGCGATATATTGTTCGTCAGCCCGGTATTATTGGTAGTTGTGGTTGATGCATTGGTCGCATTTGCCTCAAGCATTGCCTTTAGCAGCATAGGCTGCAGCATAATGTCACCGTTTACGTCACCCATAACATTTGAAACAAAAGTTGCCGCTTGTTTATTGTCGGCATTCGTCATACTTGAGTTCACATTATTCATGATTGTTGTTGCGCTGGTCGCGCTGCCGGTTGTTGCGTCGCCCGCAGTTCCATTGCTAAGTACTGACGCATCACCACTTGTTGCTATTGAATTAAGTGCGGTAGCAATTGCAGAGTTAGTCGTAGTGGTTGTGGCACTTGTCGAGTTAGTCGTATCGGGCGCAGCAGTAGATGGAGCGACTGGATGCGTGATTGGCTTATACGTCCCTGACATTGTATCGTATTGCCACTGATCAGTGTTCCAATGCTCGGTCGATGAATCATATACGTATGTTGGTTTAGGGGCTGTTGGTGTTGAAGAAGATGAGTTCGTTGATTGTGAATCTGTGGCCGCGGTAGGAGTTGTGGTTGTTGCTGGTGCTGGAGTTGTCGGTGTTGTTGTATCTGTAGGTGAAGACGTTGTTGATGCGGTATCAGTGGCTGGCGCGTCTTCGGCATACGCCGCAAGTGGGACGCCACCGAGCATTACCACCGACATACCGATCAGCAGTAATGATTGAAGTTTTTTCCTAACAGCGCGCATATCGTCACCTCCCCCTACGTTATATATCTTGCCGTGTTCCCCGGAGAGGAGACCCTCACTCCCCTCCGAGAACACACATGAGAAACTCTGCAATCAAATCAGCTACTAGTTAGAAACTGTAAAGTTGATCGTTGATGAGTTAGTGTTGCTGGCGTTGCCTGTCGAGGCAGAACCACCAGTCGTGTTACCGGCAACTGTTGCACTACCACTGCTCGCAGTTTGCGAGTTGCTGTTGGAGACATGCAAGTCGTTGTTGTTGGTTACAGATACGTGCGTATCTACTGTGTTCTTAACAGTATTATATGAGTCTGGACCAGTGTTTGAGTTGGTTCCAGATTGGCTACCTGATGGCAGCGCACTTGCAGCATCTGCAGCGGCATTAACCGCGCCAGTGTTGTCTACCTTCACACTCGCACTCAGGCTATTCGCATTTGCTGCGCTACCTGTTGATGCGCCACCACCCGTGGTGTTATGGTAAACCCCGGCTTGGCCTGAGTGGGCCGATTGGTGATTCGTGTTACTTGCACTTACGTCATTGTTATTCGTAAGGCGCGCACGAGTCTCAGTCCTATTCGTCACGCTATTGTGAGAATCAGGGCCAGTTCCAGTGTTACTGCCGCTCATTGCCGATGCGACACCAGTCATGCTGAGCACTAGTCCAAGTGAGCTAACACCCGCCGCTACTTTTCGTCCTACTTTCATATTGCTATTCCTCCCTTATTACTTATATTTCGGGTGTTCGCCCGACGGAGACAATGTGGCGACCAGCTCCGTCGATAGACCACCGTTTATTTACTATTCTGAATTATCAATTATCGACTGCTCGCTCGATACATTTACACTGATTGACGAATCGGATGACGACTCAGACTGACTCGAATTAGTAGAGATATTCACCTCAGCCTTATTGCCATCATCGTCTGTAAATTCTTTATGTACTGTTCCATTTGTAGGTACCGGAATCTGCTTGCCGTTCACAGTGACATCACTAGTTGTATGTGAGCCGTTATTAGTAACCTGCGTGCGGACAGATTGGCTTGATTGAACATCTGTATCTGAGCTCGTATGAGATGGAGCGGGCGCTGGCGTAGCTTCGGGCTTCTGTGAGAGAGGTACGCTGGGCGCGGCATCTTGCTTGGCGGCCACCTGATGTTGCAGCGTATTTACAGCGATCGCAATAATAATTGCTAACAAAACGAGGAGCGCTACCGCTCCCCATTTTAACGACAGAATGCGACCACCTAGTTGTCTCGACGACCCTCCGCTTTCCAGCGGATGATACCTCAATGTCGATACAAGCTTTGCCATGGTGACCCTCCCTTCTGGCGCTCTTATGACACTGTTAACTGTAGCTTAAGAAAAAATATACGTATGTGAAAAATCTCTCATAAAAATGAGATTGCACTAACTTATATGCCCCTATTGCCCGTTATTCCTCTGGAAACAACTCAGGGAATTGATCTCGAAGCTCTTTGGCAATCTCACCCATCTCCATCGCCTTAGTGAGCCAGTAATCCCGCTCTTCTTGCGATTCGGCAATGCTTGCGTTCTCAAGATTCATTAGAACCGCTTTTTGGCGCTGGTCATCACGACCATATATGCTTTCGACCAAATCAGACATATCATCGGGGATATTATCTCCCCCTTCACTACGATCGCCTTTTCCTTGTTCCATATATTAGACTACCTACCGATCCCTTAATTTATTTATCTTTGAACGAATCGCGTCAATAACCATATCGTGATTGAAAACGTTTTCATCTTTAAGCAGGATGTCTGGCTTATATGCGGCCCTAAAGCGCTTCTGGTGTATTTCATGGTCATCAAGCTGTGAAATCATTCGCTTGGCACTTACGGTTGGTTTATCGCCTCGTGAATTTATTAGTTGTATGAGCTTCTCTCTTGATAACTCATAGCCAACAATAAACACTTCGTAGCCCTGCTTCCTAAAGATAGGAAGGATTCTATCGTAGTACCAATCTATTACGCCGTCACGGATGATTAAACCATTTTTTATATCACCGCACCGTTCGTAAAGGTTCATGGTATATTGCCATGTTAGTAGCTGTAGACTTTCTCTATCAATATTCGGCATACACTCTAATATATTGAGTTTAACCGCATCATTCTCAAGGACCGCCCCATGTAGTTCACGAGCTATTTTCTGAGATAAGCTACTCTTCCCAACTGCATTTCCGCCCGAAAAAACAATCAGTAGTTTTGGGTTTTCAGCCTCTTGATTAGGGACACTTGCGAGGAAGTGCTCGTCAAGATAGTGCTTTACCCCTACCGGAAGGCCTTCGTAACTATCTTCACGGTATGCAGGAGAAATTCTAGACATACTATAAGTGTATCAAAATACAAAATCACTATGTTTATGTGATTGTAGTCACTGACATCCACCTGTTTTACCCTGCATACTTTATGTAGAAAGGAGGGGATAGCAATGAACGCTAAAGCTCAATCATTATTTGCGAGCATACTTGCGGTTGTCGTTGGTGCATGGGTGATGCTTGTACCTATGTTTACGTCACTAACCGGAGGGGCGCTGGCGAGCACATTGATAGCGGGCGGAGTAATAGCCCTAGCGGGTTTAGTACAGATTTTCTGGGAAAACGTACTACCAAGCTGGGTTAATGCAGCTGCCGCAGTTTGGCTGCTTGTATCCGTTTTCATCTTCAGCGTTAGCACGGCCGTAGGATGGAACTTGGTCCTAGCTGCCGTCGCCACATTCCTGGTTGCCCTATGGGATGGTGTTGAAGTTAACGAAGTACACCATGCGCATCAGCACTCATAGTAGCTACCCGCTAAGCTAAAAGGCCTCAGTACTTGAGGCCTTTTGCATTCTATATCCCGCCGTACCCACCGCCATATCCGCTGAAGTATTGAGATGGTTTGAAATAATCAGATATCTTAAGTGCAGCCCCGCCATTTTTAGGCATAATGTACAGCTCGCTACTACTCTTTGACACAAGTAGGTAATTGTCGGTGTACCAACCGTACGTATTATAATCGCCTAACGTTCCGACACTTTTCTTATCGTCACCGAGCTGATTTCCAACAAATAGGTTGTATTTACCATCAGTTGGCACCGACCAGAATGTCGCGTCACTCGCTGGTGAAAGTAGGTACGTAGAGTACGGATTATAGAAGTTAGCATCATTCATTTCAGTTGTCGATTGAATTGTGCCGTTATCATACTTAAAGTACTCCCAAGGCTTCTGAACACCGGACTGGTCGAATCCTCCGAGACGATAATAAACTTCGTTAGGTTCACCAGAACGTAGCTGCATAGATTGATACGCGGCTGCATCAAATGTTTTGAGAGTCCGAGCACCTGTTCCGTCGGGCTTAGTTTTGACAATTACTTGCGTCTTTCCTGCGAGTAACGACGAGGACGCATAGTATCCAGAGCGGTCCCAGAATTTTGTATAAAAAATGCCGTCGTTTAGCAGTACCGCCTGGATATTGCTAGAGAACGTTACATTATTTCCACCTGATTGCGCGTCAGTTTGATCGATAGTGGTGATGTGTCCGCTCTGTGCATCGAAGCTCTTGAGAACTTGCTGCGGATACGTACCATTGATCAGTGCGTTCGGGCGATTCACCGTATATACAAAGTTATCCCCACTCCAACCAACAAATTGGAAGCTAATGCCTTGCCCCTCATCCATCACCGACACACTGTTCGTAGCGGTGTTAATGACGTATATCTTGGTCGTCGTGCCCGCATCGCGCGTACTCTGCAATGCGAGATATTTCCAGTCCCTAGAAGCTAGGAGGGCTGTGGTATTTGCGGTCTCATTACCTGTACCAGCAAGCACCGTTGTGCGGTTGGATCCATCAAGGTTAGTTGAAACAACGTCTATCTTTCCACTAAGGTTCGAGAGAAAGTAGATGTGACCAGATGGTACGATGGAGAATGTATTCTCTGGTACCACACTACTTTTAACCATTACAGGGGTAGTGAGTGAATTATACCCGGTTGCGCTTACAGTTGCCTGCTGTGTAGTTGTACTCGCTGGTAATACGATCGTTGCTTTACCGTTTACATCAGTTTCAGCAGTTGTGTCGAGTGACTTGATCTTAGCATTCGCTACAGGCTTCCCACTTATCTTATTGACCACTACTACAGGAACCTGCCTACCCGTAGCAACCATAGATGTATGGAGATTATTTTGTGACGGGATTAGGCCAACTTGAGTGGCAATTTGAAGATCCCGATAGTATTGTTTGTGAATCAGCACCGTCTTATCGCCCACAGAAACCGTCATGGTTGCCTGGCCATTCGCATTGGTCATTGTGCTCGCATCTCCAATACGAACTGTAGCACCTGTAACTGGCGTCTTTGTTACACTATCGAGCACCACAATAGTGTACTGCTCTTTTACGAATAGCCCGAGAATCTTATAGCGTGTATAAGGTATCGCCCCAAGAATAATGAGAACGACAAGAATCGCAGAAGCGAATATCAGCCAACGCTTTTTCTTACTTGCTGGCAGGCGGAGTCTTCGCTTAGATGGCTCCAAAGAGGCCAGTGCCGTTTCATCTACCTTTGCAAGTTCGTCTTTTATTTCCCGATCTGTCTGCTTGCTGTTTTTCTGATGCACATCATCATCGTTTTTTTGTTCGACTAACTCTTCATCCGGTAGCTTTTCCCGCATGGTTTGAACTCCTATAGACCTTTATTACACTTACAATATCCTAACCATATTCGGAATAGCAAGTAGAAAATATCTATATATAACAAAGTAAAAACACCTTCCTTTCGGAAAGTGCTTTTACTTGGCTCACCCTAGTGGACGAGTTGCGCAATTACTAATCTTGAAGCGTCAAGTCTTTAAGTGCGTCAACGAGCGCATCTTCATCAGCCTTAGCTTGCTCATTCGCTGGACATGTCGACTTTGGAGTCAAGCCAGAAGTTTCCACCGTACCAATGTGGTAGTAGTATCCATTGACTTTTTCTGATGTATACACCTGATATTCGTTTGTCTTTGCTTGATTGTCACGGGATAACATAACGAGATCGCCAAATGGATAGCCCTTAGAACAATCTCCGCCCAAATTAATTGCCCGTTGGGTCGTAAACGCCAAGAAGGATGCCTCACCGATCTGGCGAGATTCATACTTTATTGTAGTGTCCTTTAAAGCCGATGGAATCATGAATTGAACACCATATTCTTTAATAGAGAAAGGTTGCGCCTGTGTCTCTTCTTTTTTTGTAACAACTGCAGGATTACTCTTAGAAGCTGGGGCCTTATATATAAAATTATTCCAAAATACAAATCCAAGAGCACCTAAAATTACGAGAACAATGACGGTGATAATGACGAGGCGTGCACTACCCGTTTGTTTAGAGGAATTTTTAATCATAAGCTCATTGTATAACAAAAATAACCTCAAAGATGAGGTTATTTAAGTATGATTTCTTGGCTCACCCTAGTGGACGAGTTGCGCAACCACGATGCTACTTTGCCGAATCAGAATCAACTAAATTTCCGGCTAAAACACCTTTTTTAATAAGCTTGCCGCCTTGGTTATATATATCACCTGAGACCATTCCATTTAGCTCGACTTCAGATTCTCCTTCTATAACAACATTTCCGGTCACTACGCCATTTATTACAAGTTTTTTTCCGGGTCGAACAATAGCACTTCCTGCCACAACACCGTCAAGTACCGTATCTTCATCCACTAGGAGGTCTTCATTTATCTGATTCTTAACTACCCTCATACACTAAGTATATCCTATAGTTTGGCTTTATGCTTTTATCCGGCGCCAAAAATAAACACCACATATGCCTAAATTTTAATTATTCTATATAAGAGACTACTTCTTTGATTGGTAGTTTTTAATTGAAGTAACAACAAACTTTTCAAATTGCTTCAAACTCATAGCGCTATTATATACCCGATTCATTAGTTTTTTCAATCATTAGCTGTATTCTCTTTACGAAATCACCGATGTCAAGGAAGTAATTAGGGTATGCTTCTTTCAGAGAAATGATGCTACTTACAGATACAAGAACTTGATCGTATCTACCCCCTGTCCTTTTCTCTAAGTCGGCCAATGCTTTAGTCGCTTTATCAAAATGGCCCTTACTAAAAGCCCATATTGAGACTCTTCGACTATCTAAGTCAAGCGATATGATCGTGTAGTGAAGGTGCCGTTTCTTCCTATCTTCTACGTGCTCTTGGATAGCTTTTGCGGCCTCTGATAGGCTTTCTAGATGCTGTAACGCATCAATCTTATTATCTACATCTCTGAGTTTATTAAATATCTCAGCAGGAGCCAAATCCGCATGTTGTGGGCAAGGTTGACACCCCTCAGCATACGCAAATGCCGATGAAGCCAATGCAAAGAATTCCCTCCACTCATCGCTGCCCTGCCCATTTTTAAAAGATTCACCCATAAATGCCCCCATGGCCTCTACTGCCGTTGCCCAGGAGTGCTGCATTCTCGTGCGTATCTGAAGTTCTACATTTAATCCTTTATAACTTCCTGCAAGTCCATTTCTTGCAAGAGTATTGTTGTACTCATACACAAGGTGAATGCCCCTATATCCATCGCTCTTTGGGTTCGCAATATAATCCTTATGCGGCTCCCTAAGCCTATGTGCAAATCTGCCATCTTCCACGTAGAGCTTCTCGAGTGCTCGCACTTCTTTAACGGTTCCCAATATTGCCCTAACCCCACCTATGTCTTGCATTCTAGACAACCTCATGTCGGGGTACCGTTGAACTTTTTTGATTATTGTAGGCAAGCGCTTAAGTCGCTGAGCAATAATAGGTTTCTTATACTTACTAGTTCGCTTATGCAGCGTAGAAACAAAAGTATTCATTGGATATTGGTGAGATGCACGCCAGTTGTTGACAACCTCAAGGCCTTCTAAGTACTCCTTGGAACCCTCCCCATGCTCGACGAGAGCCTTGCCGGCCCTGTCAATCTCGCCATTTGTATACCTTATCGGAGGGGAAAATTTCATAATTACTTCAATAATAACACTGTGCTGAACAAGTGGTAAACTTAAGCCTGCTTTGACAGCTCCTTTATAACCTCCTCAATACGCCGCTTAAGATCAACTAGCTCGACCAGTTTCAGGCGCCTTTGCTCTTTAACGTTTTCAGTTTGAGTTGCGATCTCTTTAGGGTCTGTAATCACTGAATGATCAGGTCGCTGTGGAACTTCTCCCTGCAAAAAATTTGATATAGTTTCCGTAATCTCAACGTCGTTCGTAAATAGCCCTACGTCCGTAATAAGTTCGAATATTTTCTCCTGCAGGTCACTATCGTCTAGCCAATACAGCTTAGGCCGCTGCTTTTCAAGGCTTTCGATACTCTTTGAAAGAACCTTCGTCCAGCGAAAAGGATAGAAGTTTTGATTATTTAAAGTATTTTTTATCTCATTCAGAGATTTTAGAGAAGCTTCAAGCTCTAATCTAAGCGACAGTGCTAGATTTTTTCTCTTAGCAAATTCATCCCTGTTTGACTTTACATTCTCAATTAATAAATTGCCAGAAAAGCCGGCCGCCGCACCTAGTAGTGCGCCAATCAAACCCGATGTTAAATTCGTCCAATCCATTCCAACCACCTAGTTCCTCCAAACATGCTTATGCGATTATCTTAACTCTATATACGCAAAAAGTAAAGTTATAAAACAAAATGATTATGCTTGCAAACGCTAATGCTTTCGGTAAAATAGAGTCAGCCTACTATAGAAGAAAGCTAAAAGCCGAAAAGAAGCAAAACCTGAAGAGGTATAGAAGCAAAGAAAAACGGCTGGGAAAAGCGAATAAGAGAACGGGCGACAATACGCTACATGTCTCGACTTCGTTACTCCATTTTCTTCAATTACTTACAACTGAAGAATAGATCGAGATAATGAGCTAAATCATTATCAATTTTTAATTTCAGGAGAAACCACATGACAAATGTAGGTCTATTTCTCATACCAAAAAATAAAATCTTGTGCGCTATGCGCTGGGCGCTGCGCACGAATTTCGGGCGTCCTGTTAACTTGATAAACAGGACATATAACACATCACAAGGACTAACTATATGAATAAAGATAGATTAGCCCGCTTAAAACAAACTCTTCATAAATCACAAACAGAAATAACAAAAGAAGTACTAGCCGTTGCTACCTACTATCCAAATATGGTGAAGGTATATGAACCAATCGTGCCAATTAAAAGGCTGTTTCCCGACTGGGAACTAGAACGGAAAACGTCAATAAACATCGAAAAGGCCGAAGCCAAGACAAGTAATGAAACAGCCGAAGAACGTTCTATCCGCAGATCGCAACGACGCGTGAGTGATTATGTTCTCTGTAACCACTTCGATCTATTTGCCACCATTACATTTGCAACCGACCGTTACAATATTGAGCATTCAAAAGCCAAACTAAATACCTGGCTTAAAAACCAACGCGACCGCAATGGTAAGTTTGGCTACGTTATCGTACCTGAGTATCACAAGGACGGCGCCCTTCACTTTCATGGTGTATTCAGTAACTATTCTGGCAAGCTAAAACAATCATACAATTCAAAAACTGGTCAGCCGCTTATTAGTAACGGTAAATACGTCTATGAGTTTGAGGAATATAAATCAGGATTCACAAAAGTTCAGTACATTGCAGATACGCCAGAAGATCACGCAAAAGTCGGCGGCTATATTCGCAAGTACATCACTAAAGATATGGTCTCTATTTTCAGTAAAAAGCGTTATTGGACATCACAAGGTTTAAAGACGCCAATTCAAGAAGATAACCCGACGTGGCATTCAGAGCTTAAGCCAGACTATGTTTACGAAAACGAATACGGCAAGATATATACCTACACAAATCTCGATAGCAAAATCGTACCTAATTACGTGCTTGATCGAACGAGGCTTCCTCAAGAATGAACCTAGACCGTGACGACATCGAAGCACTGGTGGCATTCTTCGACTTGCTCGCGGAAATAGAGAAAGATACTAAGGAAGATGTATAATATAGGAGCTACCCAAAAATATCATATAGCCTTTTATTTTCTGCTCTTAATGGGCGGTTGTGCCAGAAAGCTATATGTTTTTTGGGTAGCCACAACCGTCCATTTTAAGTAGGAGTAGAAATGAAAGCATATCTCATTGCTAGGGTTTCAACACTTGATCAGTCTGACGCCCTACCCGGCCAGGTTTACCGTTTACAAGATTATGCAAAGCGTAAAGGCTACGATTACGAGTTGTTTGAGATTCGTGAATCAGCCTACAAATCCCAACGCGCTAGTTTTAAACAAGTTATCGATAAAGTCGTTGATGATTATGAAAACTGTGTCATTGTCTTCGATAAAATTGACCGTTACACGCGTAATTCAAATTCACAAGAAGTCAGCCTACTAAATAATCTCTGCAAAGCTGGCAAAATAGAAATCCACTTCCCTTCAGACAGCCTTTTTATCACTAAAGATTCATCGGCCCAACAGCAATTTATGCTCAATTTAGGTGTATCTACCGCCCAATACTATTCGGATGCAATCAGCGATAACGTAAAACGTCGCAACCAGCAGAAATGGCGTGATGGTGAATGGTGCGGCAGGGCTCCGATAGGCTACATAAATACGACACGGTCTGATGGTAAGAAATGGGTTGAGCTCAACCCCGCCTTAGCGGGTGTCGTGCGAGAAGCCTTTGAAATGTATGCGTCTGGTACATCGTCTCTGCGTGAGATTGCTAAACTTTGGCGCGAATGTTATGGCCTAAGAAATGTTCATTCAAGTAGGATTGATCAAGTACTCAAAAACCCTTTCTACTACGGCGAGATGCGGGTTCTCGGAAAACTCTACGCCCACAACTATACTCCTATCATTACTAGGGCTCTTTTCGAACAGGCCCGATCGGTGCGCGAAGGCTATAAGATTAAGCCACACTATTGGGGCGGGCTCCCATTCCAATATCGTGGCCTTATCGAGTGTGCTGAGTGTGGGTGCCTCATAACCTTTGAGACTAAGAAGGGCAAATACATATACGGTCACTGCACCCGAAAAAAGAACAAACACCCGATGAAATATGTGAGTGAAGACAAAATCACAAAGCAAATTAATGCCATCCTCACAAAAGTGAAAATTCCAGAAGATGCCTATATTCAAGTGAGTGACATACTTCGTAAATCACACGACGAAAAGAAACACTCCTATCATAATGAAATGGTAACTATTGATGCCGAGATTGCAAAGTATCAGCAACGAAAAGAACGCGTCTATGAAGACTTCCTGGACGGTAAAATCAGTGAAGATTTCTATAACAAAAAGTTTGAAGAATTCGATACAAAGCTCAAATTGAAGCAAGAGGCTAGAGAAAGTCTCGAACTTTCTGATGATGAGTACTATTTAAGTGTTTCTCATCTGTTAAAGTTAGCAAAAGACCTTCCAAATCTGTTCGAAAAAGCTGAAATTCAGAAAAAACGTACACTACTCAAAATGGTAGTCTCGAACTTAGAGCTTGACGGTGATTTACTGAGGTGGAAATACAAAAAGCCATTCGAAATGATGGCTTATTGTAATGAAATAAATTCTTGGCTCCGGCAGCTGGGCTCGAACCAGCGACCTAATCGTTAACAGCGATCCGCTCTACCACTGAGCTATGCCGGAATAGTAATGTAAGGTGCGTCACCCTGTGGATGAATACAAGGGCTATTGTACAGCATCGTGCCGTATCTGTAAATATTACTGGGCGCGTAAATTGTCGATTTGTTTTGCAAGGTCGGCAATTGTCGCCCAGCTGCTGCCATCGGTCATGATTGCAAGTACATAGGTGCCGTGTGGGCCGTATACAATTGCCGCATCATGGAGCAGTCCGTTCAAGAAGCCGACTTTATCCGCTACTGTGCCCTGCACGCCGGCTGGGATACCTTGGCGATAGACATTGCCTTTCATTGCCGCGATGAGGCGCTGTTGGTTAACACTTGAGAAGTTTTGCCCCGTTGCAATCATGCCGAGCATGAGCGTGAGGTCGTTTGGCGTTGTGTACGGACCGCCGCTTTTCATGAATGTAGAGTTTTTGAGCCCAACCGTCTGAATGTCATTGGTGATTGTTGAAAGGCCTAGCATCTTTAGGAAGCTCTCGGCGCAGGCATTATCACTTTGGCTGATCATTTTATTAAAACAGGTCGCGTTACTATCCCAATCGCGTTTGCCAGCATCGATTTGCTTGAGTAATTCGTATGCTACAAATAGCTTGTAGGTGCTCGCGGTCACGAATTGCTTGTCGCCATTAAAGCTCGCGCGGCGATGCTTTCCATCGAGCTCTACCATTGATGCGCCAAATGTGCCCGGGTGGTCGTGTGCGTAGTTTGTCATGAGCGCAGAAAGGCCGGTATCATCTGCACTGTAGGTGCGGGTATATTGTTCGGTTGGTGGGATCGCTTTCGTCGCAACGGTTGCTGCAGTACTTGCACCGTCTACTACTTGCTGGAGCGAGCTGACTGTTGCCGCAATATCGAGCGCTCTACCTGATGCGCCATTTGTACGCGATAGCTCGGTAAAATCGAGTGTTTTTACATAACTAACCCCTGGTGCTACCGCGACTTTTGCCGCTACATTTTTATTCAGCCAATCGCCTGTACGATCGACATTTACTTTTGCTGCTAATTTATTGCCATCTGCTGCAAAATCGAGCCAACTGAGTAAATCGTTTGCGGCAACTGTCACTGGGCTACCATTTACTTGTAGCGATGCGCCTGATTTCAATCGATCGTTTAGTATACCGGCAAGCTCTGTCGCAGCGCTATCGGCAACATCTGGTTTATGCTCGTTGCGGGCAACCTTTACTGACGTCTTAGCCGTAAGTGTTGGTCGAGCGGCTTTGATACTTGCGATTACGTCCGCTTCGCTACAGGTGCCGCCAGTAATTGCGGGCACGAGTGACAATTTACCATTGTTTGCCTTCAGTGAAGCGTTTACTGGAGGCTGCTGGCAATTTGGCATCAGTTTTTTGCTGACATACGACGTAAATTTATCGCCAAACTTTGGCGCTGGTGTATTTGCGACCTTTCGCCCAGACCAAAAGAGTGATGACGGCACAAGGCGCAGGTACCATGGGTAGCTCATGCCGTTAATACGCGCGGTATTATCCACCTTGCCATCAACATCAGATAATTTCGGTGAGGTCACTGGCTTTGCGCCCGAGCCCATATAGATCGCAATAGTGTGGTCGGCGTAGGCCTTGTTGAGTAATTCGATTGCTTGCTGCTTGGTTTTACCGGCAACCGATATGCCATCAACTTTTGTGTATGGCAACAGTGTATTCGCTGGGTAGAATAGTTGCACGAGTATCATTACTCCGAGGATGGCCGCTGCCGTACCTCCGAGCAATTTCTTCCAGCCCACATGTTGTATCTTGGCGATAACAAGATGTGGCACCTCTGCTACAAACTGTCGCATATATCCCTAGTATACCATTACCGCTATGCAATTTCGGCTTTTGGCTCGTAGCCAAGAACAACCAGCGAGCGCGAAAGAGCCGAGATATCTTCGGCGTTTTCTTCGGGGTTTTTCTGCAGTTCTTCGAGCTTTGCGCGAATTTCTTTTTCGACACCAGACATAGCGCCGACCACCACTGTTGGCGTACGCTCTTCATTTGGTGCTACCACCTCTAGCGTACGGGCTTCGTTGTCGCGTTTGCGTAACCAGCCACGTTGAATGAGCCCATCTACATGTGTTGCGACGGTTGATACGCTCTTGTAGTCGAGAGCGCGCATAATCTCGCGGTAGCTCGGGCCGTAGCCGTTGCCTTTAATGAATCCATCAATGAAATTAAGCAGTTCTTTTTGCTTTTTTGTTGGTCGTTTTTCCATGCGTTTCCTTTCCGCCTGCTAAGATTACAGCAGTAAGCCCCCACCATACAATCGATACCGTGTCGTCTGCCCATACTGGCAACAAGAGTCCTACGACAATCAAGCCGAGACCACTTGCGAACGCCGCAAGCGCCATCCAGTCAGATCGCTTACGCCACAGCCGTGCAAGTACAATCCAGGTGATTGCGACAAACAACGCAAGGCCAAGCCAACCGGATTCGTGCGCGACAAATAGGAATTGGTTTTCCACAACTGTTGGATTGTCTGTAAATAACGAGGCCGAGCCAGTGCTGCCTACCCCCTGCCCGAGTGGATGCGCAAGCATCGATGCGACGCCGCTCGTGAGCGAATCAAGGTGCTGAGTATTGGAATCCACTGATGCGCCTGTTGTTGGGTTGTTGTGAATGAGAGCATTTTGCACGAAGCTAGAATTGCGTGCACCATAGACAAGTGCGCCAAGTACCACCGTTGCAACGGCGACATACCCGGCTTTTCGCCACGTAACGACACCCTTATTTTTGATGGCAAATACAGTAACAAGTGCCACAACAGCACCAAGCCATGCACTGCGCGCATAACTTACAACCAGCGAAATAAGCCCGGCAACGGCAAAGAATATAAATGTCGTACGTGTATTATCATTCAGCTTTTTGCGCTGTGCAATCCAGTAGGCCGCCACACCACACAGCACCATAATTGCATAGGCCCCGAGTGGATTTGGCCCACGGAGCGTGCTGTTTTCACGTACGAACGCTGGGTTTTTATCGATGGTAATGTACGGCTGGATTGTTGCGTCGCCATAGCCAAAGTACGCCAAGAAATTGTGTGGCAATACAAGCTGCAATACCGCGAATCCGACTACAATTGCCGCGCCCGTCATTGCAACACGCAGGAATGATTCTTTATACGCTGGGTAGGCCTTGAGGAATAGATATACGAGCAGGAAGTATACAAAGTAGCGAAGATCTATCATCAGCCCTGCGACTGCCGCGTTAACAGGCAGGTGGTATACCGCTAGTAGTATAAGATGCAGTACGACATATGCCCTAATAATCCAGAGGAGATTGTCTTTAAATGCTGCCTTTATAGCCTTGCGACGCATATAGTCGATGGTCAGTAGCACAAATGCCACAAGCATCAGCACTTCTTTCCATGCCTTGATACCTACGGCAATTTGTGGGAACTGTGTACCGAAATACACTGTAAGCGGCGCGTGGATGACGATTAATCCCATAATAAGGAGCAGTATCCAGCCAATTACATGGTGTAAGCGTAAGTTCTTCATGCTGACCTCATTGTACCGAAAACCTGCTAACAGTGGTATACTAATCCCTACAATATGCCATCGAGAAATACAAAATTCTACAGTCTCATACTCATGGCCGCCGATTTTATCGTGCTTGCACTTGTGTTTAGCGTTGCCTATTACGCCCGCACACAGCTTGACCACCGCGCACTTTTACACACGGTGTACGCTAAAGAATACCTTGCGAGCTTTCTCGCTGTTGCACCTATCTGGATTTTGATTTTTGCGTCACTCGGGCTTTATTCGAGCCAAATCTATACGCGCCGCTTGGTAGAGTGGAGTCGCATTGCACTTGGTAGTCTGATTGGCGTGCTGCTGATTATTGGCTGGGAATACACCACCGGTGGCCACTTCTTCCCGGCACGCTTGGTTGCCTGGTACGTCCTGATTGGGTCGGCACTTAGTATTATATTTGCACGTGAGGTTTTGCGTTTTGTACAGCACCAACTATTCCGCTATGGCCGGGGCGTCAGCCGCGTGCTTATTATCGGTAACTCTGCCGCGACTGCAGATATTATGGAGGCGCTTGCGAGCACTCATAAATCTGGCTACCAGATTGTTGCCTTTGCTGGGCCTGCAAAGTTACTGCCGGCACATCTTGGTATTGTGCATTATTCGCGTGTCGAAGAAGCTCTCAAGAATATCAAAAAGCACCATATCACTACTATTATCCAGACCGACCTTTACGATAGCGAAGATCGTAACCAAAAGATTCTTGGTGCAGCGCAGGTTAACCACATTCAATACAATTTTATCCCTGGCGAGCCTGAGTTTTACACCGGTAAAAACACCGTGGACGTGTTCCTTGGCTACCCAATGATTACTGTGAGCCAAACTCCGCTTATTGGCTGGGGTGGTATTGTTAAGCGGCTGTTTGATCTTGTTGCTACGTCTATTATTGTCGTTATTTTATCGCCGCTCTTTTTGCTGCTTATTATCTTGCAGAAAATTATTAACGGCCCGTCGTTCCCTGTGTTTTATGCTGCAAATCGCCTTACTAAAGGTGCGCAGCCGTTTGGCATGTTGAAGTTCCGCAGCATGAACCCTAAATACGGCAGCAAGGATGCTGTGCAGGACTTTATCGATATGGGGCGCCCAGAGCTTGCCGCAGAATACGAGAAGAATCGCAAAATCCTCAGCTGCCCAGACCCACGTATTACCCCATTTGGCCACTTTATTCGCAAGACTTCACTCGATGAATTGCCGCAGTTGTTTAACGTACTAAAGGGTGACCTTAGCCTTGTAGGCCCGCGCCCAATTGAGCCAATCGAGCTTACCCGCTACAGGGACCGTGGTGCGCTGCTGCTGAGTGTACGTTCTGGTATCACTGGCCTATGGCAGGTATCTGGCCGCAACAGCCTTACGTTTGACCAGCGTGTAGAACTTGAGCTTTACTACGCACAAAACTGGAGCTTTTGGCTAGACCTACGTATTATGCTCAAAACTCCTGGCGCATTGCTCCGCCGACGCGGCGTACCGCAGGCCGGCAAAGACGGCGCCTAATGCCGATTATTGCGCTTATCGGGCCCTCTGGTGCCGGCAAGAGCACCCTTGTTGATTACTACCTCAAACAACACCCCGATGCGCGGCTGCATAAATCTATTACCACCCGCCCTGTTCGTAGCGATAGCGATACTTCACACAGGTTTGTGAGTGATGAAGAATTCGATAGGCTTGCGGCAGCTGGCGAGTTGATTAAGCCGGTGGAGGCATTTGGGTATCGGTATGCTATTACGAAGATTCCCGAGTACGACGGGATTACGTTTGTACTGTTGCGGTATCAGTTTGTCGAGGAGTTTAAGCGGTTTTACCCCGAGGCTAAGGTTATACATATTGAGGCGCCGGTAGATGTATTAATGGAACGTATAGCAAGTCGGGGAGACGTGGCACGCGCAGATGATAGTCTGGTGCAAGCGGAGATTATTGCTGGGCAAAGAGTTGCAGATTACACCATAAATAGTGACCAAGATTTCGTTATCACTTATGAATCACTTGCTAAGCTTATTTCTCTTCGATAGTAAGTACTTTTATATCGCTTGCAAATTCGTTGAATACTTTATCGCTATCAATAGTGCTTGGGTCTTTTGCAGGATCACCCATGTAGGCTGAATGCTTGAGCGAGATTTTTATGATCTTATTATTCACAATCCCAAAATACCCACTCTCTGTTTGCCCGGCATCTCCATTAGACGTTTCAAAGAAGCGAACACTACTGATGCTTGAAGACGGCACTGCATTGCCTTTACTGTAGCTACCTGTAGTTACGTATGTGTCTGTCGCTGAGTTATATGTATTTGTTGGCGCTTTTACTAGTGTCAATACGCCTGTTGACTGGTCATAATAGGTAGGTTGCAAAGCGTGCTGCATATCTACATATCCCGTGCGTAGTGGCTCTTGGGCAACTGTGAGCGTGAAATTATTGTTGCCACTGATCGTCGCTTTATATACATTCTCAGAAGACCCAGCGCTCGTTTTTGTCTTAGGATCTAAAGGCCCTTGGAATACTTCGTAATTATCAGTCTTCGCGAGTTTACCTGCGAATATGCTTGGGACTGTAAATTTGATTCCCATATCAGTCGAGCAGAAAGTGCCATTCTTAGCCGTAGTATCTTGCCCATCGGCACAGAATTCAGTGGCCTTTGATGCGGTTTCTTTTTTAACCGCAGGCGTATTCTTCTTCGTGAAATTATTCCAAAATACGAACCCAAGGGCGCCTATAAGCGCAACAACCACCAAACTTAAGATGACAATATGCGCGCTGCCGGCTTCAGATTTGTTTTTCCGCATTATAAGGCCCTTTCAAAGAATTGTTTTAGATATTTAAGCATTGAGGATTGGAAAGCACAAGCACTTAAAAACTTGCCACGCCAACGCATAAGCATTTAGGGCCGAAGAGCTGAGCTTATTGATCAATAACAGCATCTTCCCATGCATGAATGTAAGAGGAGGGTTGCACATCTAGGATTTTCATATATTTAAGCAGGCCAGATTTTAAAATATTTTCAACTATTTCGAATAACTCCCGAACCGATATCTCCCTTTCGCGGAACTTCATCTTATCAGGCTTTGAGCCATGGGCAATTTTACTGCGAACATTGTAAGCTTTTGAAAAAAGGCTCATAAGCTCGCGCTTTGTGTATTCTTGCCCTGAATACCACATTGCTGCTCGAATACGTAATTTATATGAGATATCCGTATGGGGTTCTGATTCATTATTCATATAAAATGCTTCGCACGCAATCATCAGGTCTAAGAAGGAGTCTTCGTCTGACTTTCTATGCCGAGCTAAAGCTAACCGTGAACATGCAAGTCTTAACATACTGTTGGATCTGTTTGTTGAGTCGTCAACTAATCTAAACGTGGAACTCAGCGCTCTTCCAAGTGATCTATTAAGTATGAGCTGCCTGTCTACACTCCAGGCATATGGCGTGACTTCAGGATTCAAGATGCTCTCGCCAGGCATTAACAAATAGTCGCATGTAACGACAGTCTTGCCTATATTTACTTCGTATCCGTGAAGATCAAAAGTCATCTGTAGGCCATTTTTTACCCATTCATGCTTATCTCTAAACTTTCTAGAAATATCGGCCTCCGCTTCAGTTGCACGCCTCCCTGAGATGATAGGGTGCTTATACTCTGTGATTAAAAATGAGATGCCACTATGCATTGGATTTACCCAATAGGTAAGATCGTCCGGGAAAGGGGTGCCGATTAAGCCCCAATTTAAACATTTAATGGTATCTTCTTTATTGTGGGAAATGAGTTTAGTTGTTGAGTCTAATATGATTCTTCCACTTGTTCTGAGACCAAGAATAGGTGTTACTAATCGAACAGTATAGTCATCGGCGACTAGCTCTTTTAGGAACTCCGTCCTAAACTTTTTTGCCTGGTAGGGTTTTTGGAGTAATAGTTCTTTCTCATTTACTAAAATCCCATCGATATAAGACTCTGCTGTGACCGTAGTGGTTAGTGAATGGATAGCCTGTAATTTATTCAGTCGCTTTCCGTAGATAGCATCTTTCTTTAAAGCGTCGACCAGGTCCTTGTACGACTGTAGTTGTCTTATTGCGTCTTGCAGGTTTACATCAACTAATCTTTTCCTTCTCACGCCCTTGCAATACAAATCGTCCGATTCAAGCCTCCATTTGCCGAAGTCTTCATATAATTCAAGGTTACTTCTACGTAGAATTTCTACCGCTTCCCTCTGTAATTGCTCTGCGAGATGTGAAATAGTTGCCATTCTATAATTATGCCTTATTGAGAATAAAGTAGTGGCTTCAATATAGTAAAAACATGTCGTGGGGTAGAAATAATCCGCTATACTAAAGCTATGACTCAGAAACTTCCGCGCATTGCTATTGTCTGTGATTTCCTAACCACTATGGGTGGGGCGGAAAATGTTGTGCTGGCGATGCACGAGGCGTTCCCTGATGCGCCGATTTATACGGCTATTTATAACGCGGATAAAATGCCGGCGTTTAGTAAACTGGATATCCGAACATCCGACCTGCAAAAGATGCCAAAGAAGCTGCGCAATTACCATAAACTGTTCCCTACGCTTGCCGTTAAGGCTATGCGCAAGCTCGACCTGAGTGAGTTTGATATTATCCTGACAAGCAGCTATTTGCATGGACACCAGGTGACGAAATCTCGCCCTGACCAAGTGATTATTAATTACTGCCACACGCCAGCGCGCTACTACTGGAGCCACTACGATGAATACCGCCGTGACCCAGGCTATGGCAAACTGAACCCGATTATCCGCACACTGATGCCGCTGATGATCCCACGCCAACGCAAGCTGGATTTAGAAGCTGCAAAACAGGTAGATGTGTTTATTGCGAACTCGTCTGAAACCGCTAAACGCATTAAAAAATATTACAACCGCAACGCCACGATTGTTCACCCGCCGGTTGATGTGATGCGGTTTAGCCCGTCGCGCGAGCGTAATGATTACTACGTAACCGTTGGCCGCCAGTTGCCATACAAACGCTATGATTTGACCGTGCAAGCTGCGACGCAACTTGGCATTAACCTGAAGGTATTTGGCGATGGACCGATGCACGAAAAGTTGGTTGCGATGGCAGGGCCGACGGTGCATTTTTACACCGATCGGTTTGGTGATGCATCTGATAGTGAAGTTGAAGAGGCACTCAATAACGCCAAAGGATTTATTTACCCTGCCGAGGAAGATTTTGGCATTGTCACCGTTGAAGCACTTGCTGCTGGTGCGCCTGCAATTGCACTTGCCAGGGCTGGAACATTAGATATTGTGCAAGACGGTGAAACGGGTATATTGTTTGAGCATCAAACCGTTGAGGATGTTGTGGCGGCGATTAAGCGTGCCGAGGGCATTACGTTCTACCCATCTAAATTACAGCGCACAGCGAAGCGGTTTAATAAGTCGCTATTTATTACGAAGCTACGCAAAGTTGTTACTGACCAAATACACTAGCACGAGTACTCGCCATAATGCTATAGTTTATTTATGGAGAGTTTACCGACGGAGCAGAACGATATTGAGAAGCTTAATACTGAGCCAGCAACAGGGCCAGGGGTATCTGCTGCCCAAGTAGAAACAACGGAGCCCGCATCTTCGCCAGTAGTTCAAAATACTCCACCGGTGCCTCAAACGCCTCAACCACAGTTTGACCCACCAATGGCAACGCCTCCGTCAAACTTACCAAAGAAAAGTCATAAAAAGCGCAATATTATTATTGCCGTGGCTGTTTTATTACTACTCACAGCCGGTACTATAGCAGCTATTATGTTGTTCTCTGCACCAAAGAAGGATACTGCTAAAAAATCTACGACTGATACCACAAAGCCACTTGATGATGCACAGGGAATTGTTACGAAAATTAACACAGCAATTACCGACACTAGCAAAGATACATACCAAAACCCACAAGTTAGCTTTACATCACCTACTAGCGCACAACCAGCCATAAGCCCAAGCTACCAAGTGAAAGGTACCGATTACTATGTAGTAACGAACCAAGCCTATGGGCTCAATATTCAGAAGACCGTTGATACCAATAGCGAAACTGGTGTTGATACCGTTTTTACACAGGGGATTATGGATCAAGTAACCGCAACGCTTGTGGGAAATAAATATAGCAAAACAACGGAACTTGCGTCGGGTGTAGAATATCAGTCTGACGCTGTTATTTGTACGGTATCAGGCACCGAAAGTATACCTATGTATGTAACATGTGCGAATAAAAACGCATACGCAAAGGTAAGTGGTGACGTGAAGCCACTCGTTACCGCTTATCGAGCAAGTCATTCCGATAGTAGTTCAGAGGATATTTTCTCGGCTCCGACTATCAAGAGCAGCAGTGTTGACGGATACCAAACAGCGAGTGTAGGCGTGGCTTCGCGCCAAGGCATCGGTAGCGCGGCGGCTCTCTTTTACCGAAAAGGTACCGACGAATGGAAGTTCTTTAATTTCGCGCAAGCAGAACTAAACTGTAGCGATTACAATACCGCCGACCTGAAGGCTGCATTCGCTGATCAGCCGTGTATGTCGGACAGTAAAACAGATACAACGGTTAAAGACTACACCCCGGGCACCAAGAAGACATCAGGCAGCACAAACTCAACATCTACCAATTCGACCACCAAAAACGACACGACCCAGAATTCTGGAGCCGCGTCGTCTTCGACAAATCCGTAACTATTCTACGGTTACACTCTTTGCTAGGTTGCGTGGTTGGTCGACATCGTTACCACGAGCTACTGCCACATAGTACGCGAGTAGTTGGGATACTACGTTGAATACCAACGGTGTGAACAATTGTAGTTTAGTGTTTACTCGTATTACCTGTTCGGCCGGGACGCGCTTGCTGGTATCGGTGATGACGATTGCATGCGCGCCGCGTGCATTCATTTCGATGAGATTGCTTTGGCTCTTTTCGTAGAGCCAGTTATCTTGCAGGTAGCAAACCTCGAAGAAGCGGTCGTCGATGAGCGCGATTGGGCCGTGTTTTAGCTCGCCCGCTGCGTAGCCCTCGGCATGAACATAGCTTACCTCTTTTAGCTTGAGTGCCCCTTCGAGCGCGATTGGGAATAGCGCATCGCGACCAACGAACAAGGCATGATCGTACTTGGCATAGGTGTTCGCGATCTTTTTCACCTCTTTATCATGTTTTGCGATTACCTTTTCGATTTCGCCTGGCAGTAGTTCAAGCTCGCGAATGTAGCTGCTGAGCTCTTTTGAACCCATACCTTTTGCCTGTGCCACCATCAATCCAAAGATGGTGATTGCTGCTACCTGTGAGGTAAACGCCTTGGTGCTCGCGACGCTGATTTCAGCGCCAACATGTACGTATACACCACCATCAACTTCGCGGGCAATTGTGCTGCCAACGACATTTACGACGCCAAGGCATTTCACGCCGCGGCGCTTTAGCTCTTGCAGACAGGCAAGTGTGTCTGCCGTTTCACCGCTTTGGCTCACGATTAGTGCTACAGTGTTTTTCGGCACTGCAAATGAGCGGTAGCGAAGTTCGCTGGCGATTTGCGAGCTGAATGTGACGTTGTCGAGGAATTGCTCGATTAAGTACCCTGCCTCGAGCCCGGCATAGTAGGCCGTGCCGCAACCTATTACCATTACGTGCTCAATTTCACGCAGCTCGTCGTTGGTCATATTGAGGCCACCGAGGCGTGCATAGAGGTTATCCGCATTTACACGTCCACTCAGTGTGCTACGCAGACTTTCTGGCTGTTCGTTGATTTCTTTTAGCAGGAAGTGGTCGTAACCCTTTTTCTGGATTGACTGCAGGTCGAGCTCGAGAGTTTCGACGGTTGCATCAACCTCGTTAGCATCGATATCGTAAAGTTGTACGCCGTCGCGCGAGCAAACGCCCACTTCACCGTCGTGTAGGTATACTACTTGGTTGGTGTAGCCAACAAGTGCTGAAGCGTCGCTTGCGATGAACACTTCGCTATCGCCAACGCCAACAATAAGCGGGCTTCCCTTACGTGCAATGATAATTTCGTTTGGGTTCTTGATGCTCATTACGGCAATGCCGTAAGCACCGACTACCATTTTGAGCGCTTGGCTTACTGCATCGAGTAGTGTGGTATCGTCTTTTTTATAGATATAGTCCACAAGCGCTGCAAGCACCTCACTATCGGTGTCGCTCTTGAAGTCATAGTCGTGTTTGCCGAGCTCAAGCTTAAGGTCTTGGTAGTTTTCGATGATACCGTTATGTACAAGGTAAATGTCACCGACTGCATGTGGGTGAGCGTTGCGCTTGCTTGGCGCGCCGTGCGTTGCCCAGCGCGTGTGACCAATACCGATTTCATCAGCTGTTTTATGGCCAGAAACCTTCTTTTCGAGCTCAACGACTTTACCCTTTTCACGAAGGAGTGTAGCGCCGCCCCTTTCGCTAAGCGTCACGACGCCGGCGCTATCGTATCCGCGATATTCGAGCCGCTTCAACCCACTTAAGAGAACCTGTTGAGCTTGTTTATCGCCGACATATCCGACTATTCCGCACATACTAAATCCTTTCAGCGGGCTAACATGTCGCCCGTGCTTATTTTTATAGTACGCTTATTTTTTACGAATTTATCTAAAATGTGTATATTACAACATCTATTAATCGTCAGCTCCCTTGATGGGCAAATAAAAAAGCCGGGAGCACCCCGGCTTTTTTATGTTTGTTTACTTAGCTGAGTTCTTGGCAAAGCTGCTTGTATGTCTTTGCGTCGTTTACGGCAATCCACAAGCCTTTTGTAAGACCAGCCGACCAAAGCTTACCTTCACCTGCTAGGATTGGGAATAAAATGTTTTCAAAGTCCGACTTCTCGGTTAAGCTGAAGTTCTGACGGAAGTAAGTGTACGCTGCTGGACTAAATACTGTGATACCTACGTGCGCAGGCACAGGGATGAATGGGTACATCTTTGTGTCGACGACCTTGTTATCAACCACCATCATACCAGTTGAGCTATATGCCTGGCCGAGGCCAAGTACCGCTGTTGCGATCGCACCTTGCTTTAAGCCTTCCATGTGCGCCTCGCTAATGTAGCGTGGGAACTCAGGGAATTTTAGCACCACATCATCTGGGTTTACGACGATAAGGTTATGGTCCTCAGGAATTGAACCGTTCTCAAGGGCATTCAATACTGCACCGCCCTTACCGATTGGAATCTCTGGGTCGTAGCTGTAGCTGATTTTAACGCCAAACTTAGATCCGTCGCCAAGGCGCTCTTCGATACTGTGTGCATTGTGAAATACAAGTGCGACAAAGTGCTTGAAGCCTGCGTCACGGTACATGCGGATACACATCTCAATCATTGTGTCGCCATTTGGTAGCTCAAATGCGCTCTTATTTGCCTGAGTGCCGTCTAGCACTGAGCTAAAGCGGCTACTCTCGCCGCCCGCCATAAGGGCGATGGTTGTGTTATCTACAAAAGCCTGCCATTCATCGTCTTGTGCTGGCGCTGGTTCATGAAAGCTTGCAATCTTACTGCCGAGTGTGTCTAATTCTGTCTGTAAACTCATATTCCTCCTATTCGGTCTGTATGGTACGCCTCATTATACACTAACTCAGTGGCTCGAAGTCTAGCAGAAGGCGGTTTATATTACTGTTAATTATCCGTCAACAGGATGTCGTCATCCGGTAGACGGAAGAGTCCTTCGTCGAGGCGCTTTTGGTCGAGGTAGTGGGCGATGAAGCCAACGGTACGCGGGATTACAAAGAGTGTGTTGAAGAAATCGGCGGTAATAAGCATATCGATCTCGCTGCTTGTATAGCCTTCTTCCTCTACGAGCGTATCGAGCATGAGTGCTGCAATATGGCCGTCAACATTCAAAATTAGATTGCCCTTCTTTTGCACGGTGATAGCCTCGACGCCTTTAGCGAAATCAAAGTAACGGTGCGCTGGTAGTTTGACTGCAAAACGCGCAAGGATCTCTGTTCGTGGATCTGGAAGGTCGAGGCGATATTTTTTGTGACCGATGCCCCCGATAAGCCGCTTGGCACGAGCTCGTTCTTCAACGAAACTTCGTGGCTCAACACCACTTGCGACGCCGTCAAACCATTCACGCGCTGCGTCTGATACTGCCCCGCCAAATCGTGGGCCGATTGTCATCAACCCCGCAGCAAGCGAGTCCACAACACCCTTGCCTGCACGCGCGGTTACGATTGTATTTAAAGCACCAGAGACCTGAGGGCCGTGATCAATAGACAATAGGAATATTTCACGAACAAGCTCTATGGTATGCGCCGATTTAGGCTGGCGCCCAAGTATTGCGGCGGTAATTTGCGCTGCAATATCTCCTTGTTTTGACCACTCAGGTAATGTCTTGCCGACAAATTTATAGCCTTCAGAGGTTTCTGCACTTACCGTTGAAGTGAATAATGTAGAGCGACGGCTAGAGAAATCATCTTCGCTCTCTATAGGCTCGGTGCTTTGTAGTTTCTTGACCGCAGCCGCAAGATCGCCAATCGACTTCACAACATCAACGCCTGCAGCTGCGAGCGCCTTCCTTTTAGCAGTTGCTGTCTCATCTTGTGAATTAGCGAGTGCCTTTGCATGCCCGAACTGCACAGGGGTATCGAAGCTTTCACCAATTACCCCAGCGATATACGCAACGACTGGTTTCGTCACCTTGCCTTCTTCAATCAGTGTCGCGATTTCGTATTCGTCAACACCGCCGAGCTCACCATAGTAAACAATACTCTTTGTTGCAGAGTCCGCTTCGGCAGCTAGGAATGCGTCCCGCGGCGAGGTTACCGGGAAGCGATCACCGCCAAAGCAGAGCGCGAAACTCAATGAATTACCTGATGATGCGACAATCGTGATGAGCTCATTAATCATACCGCCACTGGCAGAGAGTACGGCAACAGAACCTGGCTGATGCAGGCGATTCGCCTGTAATTGGCGCCAATCTACGCCGCCAACAACCCCGAGCTTCAGGAACCCAGGCACGATCAAACCTACACCTGCGGGGCCGATGATTGTTTTGCCGGCTTTCGCGTAGGTATGGTACAGTTCAAGTGCTTCACGTTCGGGAACATCCTCTGCAAAAATATGACCCCCAAAAGCATCTGGGTATGCATCGAAAAAATCACATGTCACGTTATATGCGCGACGGGCACTTGTGATATTAAGTAGCCAGTCTACGCTTGGGATTACGCGTTTTGCATCGGCAATTGTTCGATAGCAAGGGATGAGAATCTCACTGCCTTTCCAGAAGTACTTCTCGAACCGTTTTGAGCCGCCCACAATACCAACAATTGATGGATTATCACGGCCGCAGAGCGCGTCGAAATCAAGGACTGCCTGGTAGCCTGGCCTGTACGAGCCGACCGCAAGTATTGTTCCTGGGTTTTTTCTAATATCATTAAGACTACGCATCGACATACTCCAGTGCCTCATCAACTACGGTCGTTAGTACTGTATCAGACCCGTGAATACTACCGTAGATACCGTGTTTTATTAGAAAGTCTTTCATCAGTGCAAGGCCTTCCTTTTCTTTTGGACCGCCCCTTCGTACATAAACTTTTACCTCTGCAGCTTTTAGTGCATCAATATGCTTAGTAAGCGCATCGATGACACCAGCAAAGGTCTTTTTTACATCTGTAAAGTTTGCGACGCCACCCGCAAGAACGATTGCTTTGCGTGGTGCGGTAGATTGCAGAGCCTGTTGGAGGACGGTGTCAGTATATATCTGGGTTTCTTCGCGCGTTGGGCCGCCACTATATTCGCCGTAGTTGCCGATTAACTCAGCCTTATTGCGGTTAGCGGCTTCGTCGGCAATTGTAATGCTTGCCCCACCTCCGCTGAGAAGCAGCCAGATTGAGCCATTGGGATTCAGTACCCTAAATGAGAAAGAGGCTGGCGAGTTATTGTTAAGCTGGGTGATTGTTTCTTCAGAAACAGTTTTTTGCCGAGCATCAACAATATCGTCTTCATTCCATGTTGCTTTCCAATCACCTGCGCCATCTACGAGCACTGCGGCATCCAAGATAAAACAGTCTTCACCTCGGACGACAAGTGGGTTAATTTCTAGAAAGCTCATGTGCTCACGGTTCATTACATCGGTGAGATGATTGAGGAACCCCTTAGGAAGCGGTACGTCCTTAAGGTCTATGTATTTTGTTATGGTTTCAGGGTGCTCTTCGACATTTACGCCACCTTGTTTAGAATAAAGGACCTGGAATCCATTTCTTATCCTTTCAATTGACACATAGCGCTCTTCGTCATCTGCGTGTGCCAACATGGGCTCAGCGATAAATCGGTGGTAGCCACGTTCGGCAAGTTCATCCACCGCTTTTGCCATATCGCGCCTCGCTATATTAAGCCTGACAAGACCCTGTTTGCCACGCTTTTTAATACCTTCGTCTACCTTAACGATATACTTTTGCTTTGCGTCAAGCTTCGCAATATCCGCCTTGAGTGTTGCTTCGCGTAGCTCATGACCTTGATAGCCGTCGATGAGTAGCGATTTCGCCCTGAATTCAGTAAATTTTAACCTCGCCATTCTATGTATAAGTGTACCTTACTATCAGGAATCAACCAAGCCAGCTCATCTGTTAAGGACGGAGTAATACGCCGGCCATCGATCGGCTTACACGTACGCTCATATCATCAATGTACTTCTTCCAGAAGACAGCGACTCCTAGCGTTACAATTACGACTACGATGCCCGATATTCCCGCGGAGTAGTATATGCCGAGCTTCGCGTCCCATAATTTTGCAAAGAGCCATGTACCAAGTGAATAAAGCACGAGTGTGTGGGTAAGATAAATCGCAAACGATAATGAACCGAGCCAGACAAGCGGCCGCGCAGAGAGAAATTGCTGCACGCCAGGGATACTTATAGAAATCAACATAATAATTGATGCACCTAGATAATGAGCTATGTTAGTATTCGCCATAGGGCCAGTAAACGGCAGACTAAATACGTGCAAAAGATCACTCACTTGTGTCCACGGCTGTGGAATTGAAGCAAGTATTAAAGCCAGCACAAGCAAGCCTGTGAGATAAACCTTATTCATAACTGCACGAAACCTATCGAGCAGGTCTGAGTTGTGCTTCAGATCAGCAAAAATCAAACCTATAATAAACCCTAAGTAGTAAGTATTACTGAGCGCAACAAGTGCTGCAATATAGAATGCCCAACGGTAGCGCAGCTTTCCTATAAGCATCGCAAAACCAAACACTACAAATGACCCAATAAATTCAATCGTCATAGTCCATAACACAGGGTTATACTGCTCATGACCATTAATCAACACTCCTATCGTTGCGTCATAAAGCGCCCCACCAAGATCAGGGGTGAACTGGAATAATGTAACCGCTGCAGGCGCGCCCGTAATATTAAATACTTCTTTTAGATGCCCGATTGCGCCAGTGGCGAGTAGGAAATACGATGTCATGACTGTAGCGAATACAGGAATCGCTAAGCGGAAGTATCGTTTTGCCGCTTGCTTGCGAAGTTCATTATCATTCTTTGTTTCATAGAATCTATAAGTCAATACATACCCGCTCAAGATAAAAAATAGTAGTACAGCAAAATGGCCGGCTATTAAAAATCCAAATGGCAAACCATAGAAAAGGTGGTTTATCACGCCGCTACCTTGGCTTAATGCATGCGCGTCAACTTCTGGGTATGGGAAGAAAAGCGTAAGAATATGCGCCAATACAACAGTGAGTGCCGCTAACCCACGCACACTTTCAAGGTAAAGCATCTTACCCTCGTTGCTTACCCGCTTGGTTTTTTTCCTACGAAAAATAGTACTGAATGATAATTGGATCTTCTGCATATACCCCTCCGATCAGACCCCACAGCCGCTATCCAATCAAACTAGCCTTATTCTACCTGTTACTCTTGTAACTTACAAGGTTATTACCTTAAATGAGTTTCTTGCTATATACTATAGCTATTATGTTGTCAGTAGTTGTTCCTATGTATAACGAGTCTGAGGGAGTTGATTATTTTCATTACAAACTTCTTCTTCCTGCAGTAAAAAAAGCATCAAAAAAATATGAAATTATTTATGTAAATGACGGCAGTCGAGATAACACTCTTGAGTTACTGCAAAAGATTGGTGAGCAAGATCCATTTGTTAAAGTTGTAAACCTATCTCGTAATTTCGGCAAGGAGATCGCGACAACGGCTGGCATTAGTGTAGCGACAGGTGATGCAACAATTATTATGGACGGAGATGGGCAACACCCGCCAGAACTCATTGAAGAGTTTATCAAGAGCTGGAAAGATGGCGCCCAGGTTGTCGTCGGCATTAGGAAATCCAACCAAGGTGAAGGATTCGTTAAGCGCTATGGCTCAAAGCTGTTTTACAAACTTATCAACGGGCTTACCGAGGCTGATGTCGTTCCTCGATCAACCGATTACCGGCTTATTGACGCTGCTGTTCGCACGGAGTTTCTACGATTTGATGAACGTAACCGTATTACCCGAGGCCTTATTGACTGGCTTGGGTTCAAGCGAGATTTTATTTACTTCGACTCACCAGAGCGTATTGCTGGCGAAGCAAGTTACAAGACAAGCCAGCTTATAAAGTTAGCGACTAACAGCTTCATTTCACTATCCTTAAAGCCACTTTTCTTATTTGGCTGGATCGGTGCAGGCATCATCGTTCTATCCGTACTTTTCGGCCTATTTACACTTATCGAACAGTTTATTCTTGGCGACCCATTAGCAATTCACTTTAGCGGGCCAGTCATTCTTGGTAACTTCACTGCTTTCATGATTGGGCTAGTGCTCGTATCACAGTCAATGCTTGCGGTATATATCTCACATATCCACGCACAAGCACAAAACCGTCCTCTTTTCGTTGTCGACAAAAAGAATTCAGTTAATCTCGACTAATTAATCACTGCTAGCTGTTGCTTCGACGTTTGCGAGATATACCTGCGCAAGCTTGATGCCTTTTACGTCTTTGCCAGTCACTACAAGGTTCACGCGTGACGCATGATCTATCGTTACGCTAAAGTCTGCGTCCAATTCATGGTGCACCTTGCTAAAGCTGCCCGAGGCGAGAACTTTTCCATTACTATCCTTTAGCGCCCAACCTGTACCAGCGCCGCTTGTATTATGGATTACACCGCTTAATCTTACTTCTTTATTGTACGACTTCGTAAAGCTATCGTCGGTCACTGTCATCCAACCGTCTGCTCCCTCTTGCATAGCAATCTTACTTTGGTCGGGTGCGTTGGCGCTTGGGTTGAAGCCTTTATCAAATCTTACGAAAGCAGGGTCTGTCTTTGCTTTAGAGACTTTATATACACACATGTTGATCCTGGTAGGCTTATTTAGCTGTAAGTCATAATACTTTACGTTTGTTTCAGCATGTATCAGTTTACCGACTGTATTATCTGGCGCGCACGCTTGATGAGTACGGTCAATAACAGCATCTATACCCCGGTCTCGAAGTAAGTTTGCGACCTCAGGATTCTTGAGTGTTCCTAGGGCATTATTTACGCGAACATTCGTTGGGTCTTTCAAGTTCATCAGCTTCTTGCCATGGATAATTTGTGCTGTAGCGTAATCGCCAGCGTGACCATCAAGAGGATCTACAATAGGTAACTCAGCAATTGACTTGATATCTTTTTGATCTTTCAGCCAATAATATGTCCCCGGGAGCCCTGTATTAAAGTCGAATGGTCGCGTTGGAAAATTCTGCGCATAGAAATACACTGTGACAACCGCACACAAGAGCAAGGTTGGGAAATATACACTCTTACCGTGCTTGTTTTTGCCTACGAATAGCCATATACCTACGATTCCAAGAATGACGATAAGTATATTGAAGAGCACAAAGAGTCGAGAAAGTACTCGCCAAAGCGAAATATTATATTTTATAAGCAACTCACCTGGGAGCGGAATCTGAATTCCATGTACACTTGCATCCGGGGAGAACATCGTTGCAAATGCAAGTACAGCCCCAATCGCGCATACTCCAATAAGCATAAAGAGGCCAACTCGCTCCTCGCTTGATAAATCATTCAATGATGACCACTTCTTTTTGAAAACCCATACCGCCGCAGATATTACACCCAAAGCTCCAAATATATAGAATACCGGCGAAATGAAATCGTTATTTTCACTCCCGTTTGAACGCTGGTTGTTATAGGCATGAAGTTTCGCTAAGTTCGTATCATTCTCTAAGGAAGCGCTATTAAAGGGTGGCAAGAAGAAGTCCGCCACATTGCTTCTATATGCATGTATTTCGCCTACGATGTCTGATCGGTTATTCTGAAGTTGCGCATTGATAGAGCTTCCATTTAATTTCTGGATAGCAAACAATGGACTTAACGCTACCAATAGGGCAGCAAAGGCGACTGCCATACATATCGTATATTGACGGAGCATGTTGCGTGATCGCTTCACCGCTAGGCTCACTATGCCCGTTACAATCATTGATACATACAAAACAGCCGCCATGAGCATAAAGTAGCCGTCAGTATAGAATGGCACAGCCGCCAACAGGCCGAAAATAATAGCCTTTTTGCGGGTAGGGCTTGTCCATAATGAAATGAATATACCTATAAGAATTGGAAATATTGCGCTAAAGATATATGAGAAATGACCAACAGACTTCAACATTGCGTATGGGCCAAATGCTGCGGCATAGCCTGCAAAGAACGCCAATGCTTTCTTGTTGGTGACTCTTTTTATCAACCAGTACATCGCTACGGCGGCACTTGTGTATGCATACGCCATCATGATGTTCATTGCCGCTACAGGACCAAAGAAGAATGATAACACGCGCATCGGGAGCCAGTATGCAAGATAAGAAACCAACGTCCATCCACCAATGTCTTGGCCAAACGGATAATTCACTACGTTTGTAAAGCCTACGATTGGATCAATCGTATGGTTAATAGCATTCATCCATAAGAACCCTGCGGTCGCATCACCGGGGCCGGAAAAAATCTGGTGGGTAATATGGAAAAGCGTGAAATTTGTCAGTGGTACAACAAGTGCTATGAAGAGAACTGTGACTCCGATATATTCTCTGATAGTCCCCCGAGCCCATGACCTATATTGGTTAAGGAACCTTCCAAATCTATGACTATCACCCAGTATTCCCATTCTCAAGACGGCGGACCAGATCCCCCCTAAATAGACGACACAGAACACCGGTGATAATACGCCAAATGCAAAGGTGTCTTTGGTGCTTATACCTAGAATCTTAACGACTGCAAGCATCAGCAGCCATAACAGTAAGAGAATGCCGACACCCATTCCGACAATTGATGGCTGCATGAATAATAAGAGCCAGCCTGATACTAGCGCAGCCGCCGAAATAGCTAGAACCGCAATCAGCGGATAGAAGAAACGAGTTCCTGGGCGCATAAACCCATCGACAAAGAACCTGCCGCGATCATAGGTGTGCTTCACAAATGCCGGAAGTGTAGTGCGTGCAAAATACGAGCCACTGTAGTCTGGCGATAGCCAAATCTTGTTACTCTCCGCTATATGCCGTATGAGTAGCGTATCGTCGCTGGAGTTACGAATATCTTTTGTATTAGACTCAAACCAATGAATAGCCTCTTTGATAATTTCTGTAGGTACACAGAATAGGCCAGTTCCTTTTGGGTAGTAGTCAAAATCCTCCAGGCCATATGAAGTTAGTTTTGGCTTTTTGAAGTACCTGCGCCAGCCGAGCAGTGTAATGACATCACCGAATCGCGCAATAATATTGCCCTTCTTTTCGACATTAATATGCGAGTTCCAGACCAGTCGTTTAGGGTGTTTGTCAATTTGGTTAGAGAGAAATTTTAATGAGCCTTTATCGATCCATGTCCTTGCATCAACAAAAAGAATGCGATTATAGCGAGCGCGGTCAACGCCTTGTTTTCGTGCTATAAACCGTCCTTTGTTTTCTTGAACATGAAGTTTGATGTGTTTATTCTTCTTGCGTAACTTCTCAACAATTTTTGCGGTATCATCTGACGATCCGTCGTCAATAACTATAATTTCGTAGGTCTGGATAGATGCTTGTCGTATTGCTTCTTCCGTCCTCTCGATTGTCCGATCAATCCATTCGGCAGCATTGAAAATCGGAATAACAACAGAAAGCTCTTTTATCATAGGTTGTATTATACCTTAAGACTTCCGAGAAGACACCGTAGCAGTTGTATAGTAATATAGCTATCAGATATGTTTAGAGCATTCAGAAAACATTACTTAGCAAAAGTTCTTTCGGGAACAATATTGTTTTACGCCTTTTCAGGAATATCTTCACTTCTAAACTATGCCTTTTATCCGATTATTGGTCGTGTTGTATCGGTCGGTGAATACGGTGAGATACAGTTTCTGATATCCATGTTCACCCAACTTGCCGTAGGATTTGTTGTTCTTAACATTATTGCAATTATCATCAGTGTGACGTCACGCAATCCTACCGAGCAGTCTGAATCAGTTCAGACATTAAATAAAGTTGCGCTATACATAATGACGCCAGTGGTGGTCATTGCAACCGCGCTTCTTTTTGCCCTTCACTCGACCCTCGACTTAAAAGATCCGCTTGCAATTATTGGGCTTGGACTCGCGGTACTCGTTAGCGTCCCTTATACTACAAGTGTTGGCAAACTACAGGGAAATGGCCAGTTCCTTGAAAGCGGAATCGTGGGCGCTGCAGGCGCGCTTGGAAAGCTGCTGTGTTCGCTTGTTCTTGTTTTACTGGGGCTTGGTGTTACCGGTGCCATCCTTGGTGTTGGCATCGGCACGTTCATAGCCTACCTGCTGTCACTTGTACTTGATAACAATCGAGCTAAATCGTCGTCCCTCGACTTTCGTTTAAACAAAACTCGATTGCAGCAAATTGCGCATGTTCGCAATCAGTCAATCGTTGCCATCTTCGTAATGGCGAGTCTTACAGTGTTGTCCGTATTTGATACTATTGTTTCGCGAGTACTTCTTAGCCACACAGACGCCGGCCTGTATGCAGCAGTTGCTACAACCTCAAAAGTGATTCTTGCAGCAGCGATGCCGCTCATGTGGCTTGCACTTCCTCACGCTACCAGGGGTCAATCTAAAGAAACTAAGAAATATCTCTCACTTACAACCCTAGGCACCGTGCTTTTCTGCATAATCGTATTCTTCTTCAGCCATCAGATCATACACCTATTAACGGGTATTGATGCTGGAGCGTACACGCACCTTAGCTTCACTGCGAGCGTCGCGATGTCTCTCTGCGCCCTCGCATTCCTCTTTGGCTCAATCATGATTAGTAAAAATCATCTTAAAATAGTAACCGCTTCCACTGTCGCTGGGATTATTATTGCAGCGTTGGTTTTCGCCTTTCCTCTTGGGCACCAGTCAATCAATGGTGCGATCTTTGCTCAAGCCGCATATAGTCTCTGTATTATTGCTGGTGGATTAATCTCTATAAAACAAGACAATTGATATAATAGGATCTATGGTAATTCTCTTTTACGGTACAGGCGCGGAACTTATCAAGATGGTAGGAGTCATCCAGCGGATTCCTCGTTCAGAAATGCTTCTTATTTCTACTTCTCAGCAACATGCTGGCTTACAGAAGGTTCACAAGCAGCTTGGCATCTACCCAGACATTGAGCTCTCAAATGGCTGGTTTGGCAAAGATGTCGTAACAATGGCACAGATGCTTGGCATGATGATCCGAACCCATGCAAAATTCCTACAGGTATTGATTCCTTTGCGCCGACGCATTCGTCAACATGACAAGCAGCACCATACCCGCAGTGTAGCCGTGGTGCATGGTGATACCCTATCTACTGTTGTTGGCTGTTACTTTGGCAAGGCGCTTGGACTCAAGATTGCTCACGTCGAGGCGGGTCTTCGTACGCACGATTGGCGCACACCATTCCCTGAGGAAATCGACCGTAGGATTGCTGCTAAATTTGCGCGCCTCCACTACCCACCAAGCGAAACCGCCGAAAAGGATTTGCGTGAAGAAAAAGTAAAAGGTGAGATTATTAATACTAAGTACAACACCGCCAAAGACGCCATTGAGCAGTCGAGCAGCTTCCTTAGTGATAATTTTGCAAATCTTAGCCTCCCGAAACACTACTGTCTTGTGCTACTACACCGCACAGAGCTTATTGAGAGCAAGAAGGACCTTGAGGTAATCCTAAAAGTAATTCATGACCATGCGTCAAAAAAGACGCCCGTGGTGTTTACGGAGCACTCAACCACTCAAGAAAAGATTAAAGCCTATGGATTTGAGCACTATCTTAAGAAAGAGGGCTTAAAAGTTATCCATAAGCAGCCCTACTTTGACTTTATGGAAATCGTTCGGAATTCTGACTACATTGTTACCGATGGCGGCGGCCTGCAAGAAGATGCTTACTTCTTGAGCATTCCTACCATCGTTCACCGCGAACGAACCGAGCGCCAAGATGGCCTTGGCTTCAATGCAGAACTTTCACGCTTTGATGCAGCAAATGTAGCCAAATTCCTTAAGAATCACAAAGATAAAAAAGACCTTCGCCGAGAAATTAGCGATATCTCCCCTTCGCAGATTGTTGTCGACGATTTTAAGCAGCGGCACTTTTTTACAACTACTGAATGATTGCGCTTACGGCAAATCTGTGGTTAAATAGTAGTATAAAGCGGGTATATTACTATGAAAATCAACAGATCATCAAAGAAAAAAACTATCATTATCAGCCTATGTGCCGTCATCATTGCAGCGGCAGCAATAGCTACCTTTCTTTACTTGAAGAGTCAGTCTGATAAGCAACACGACGAGACGTCTGATGCCAAGCAACAAAAAGCTGCCGGCGAGCAGACTAAATCGAATGCTATTGATGCGAGCAATGGCAAGGCTGAAGCAAATGATACTCCGCCCGCTCCACAGCCTATCGAAGGTACCAGTAAGAGCACGGTGGGCGTGACTATGACCGCTAACGCACAGAACGGATCCGTATACCAAATGCGCTTCCAAATTGATTCCCCAACGAGCGATGGGACCTGCACACTCAAACTTACTAAGGGTTCGGCGGTTGTTACAAAAACTGCGAGCGTTCAGGCGCTTGCAAAGATATCTACATGCCAAGGATTTGATGTTCCTGTCAGTGAATTATCTGCTGGCCAATGGAGTGTTGGTCTTACCTATGAAAGCAGTACGTTAACCGGGAGTACCACTAGTACCATAACCGTCCGATAATCTAGATGAATATTTTTACAAAGAGACATATATACCTTCCCGCAATCGCCTTAGTCGGTGCAATATTTACCATTTCTATACTTATGCCAAAAATGGTTAGCGCTGTTGATTCATCGGCTGTTGGATTTGACGCGGGCAATATTATTGATGACTCCGTATTCACAAATGCCGATACAATGAACGCTAGTCAAATCCAAGATTTCCTGAATAGTAAAGTTTCCTCGTGCGATACAGACGGAACGCAACCTTCGGAATATGGCGGCGGGACTCGAGCACAATGGGCAGCAAATCAATCATTGCATCCAAACATTCCTGCATTCTACCCTCCGTTCACCTGCCTTAAAGACTATAGTCAAAATGGGCTTACATCTGCTCAAATTATCTATAACGCAGCCCAGGTTTATGACATCAACCCACAAACACTTATAGTACTACTGCAGAAAGAGCAAGGTCTCGTTACCGACACCTGGCCTGGTCCTCACCAGTATAAAAGCGCCACAGGTTATGGATGCCCCGATACCGCCGCCTGTGATTCGCAGTATTACGGTTTTACAAACCAGGTGATTAATGCGGCTAAGATGTTCCATGCAATTGAGACCAACAGTCCAACGTGGTACACGCCATACATACTTGGCAATAATGTCATTCAGTATAATCCAGACTCATCGTGCGGCAGCTCTGTTGTAAACATTCAGAACCGAGCAACACAGGCTCTCTATAATTACACACCATACCAGCCAAATGCAGCCACTCTTAATGCCCCTATGGGGACGACCGTTAGCTGTGGTGCGTATGGTAATCTGAATTTCTACAGATACTTCACGCAGTGGTTTGGCTCTACCCACATAACCTTCCAATCGCTTGCAGATCCTCGTTATCTCCAACTCTCAACAAATGCCTATAAAATTAACGCCTACACAGGCCAGCCTGTTGGCAGTTCCTTCTCTGCCGGCCTTCAGCGATTCTTTGTAGATAAGGTTAGCTCAGTAAATGGAGATCAGTGTGTGCGTACGCAGGCCGATAAGGACCAAGGTAACCCATACTGCTTCTTACTGGGCAACACGACTCAACTGCAGCCTGTATACACAGCCCTGTCCGAAGCAGAAGGGACCCTCGAAGCCTCTGCACCGATATATAAAGTCGACATGGCTCGGCCGAGTAAAAAATTATCTGGCCCTTACCCTACAACATGGCAGCGAACATTCGTAGCAAAGACAACAATCGACAGCAAGACATACTACGTTACTAGTTTTGATTACAATAACCATACTCTTGGAGGCTTCGTGTCAACGTCACTCACAGCGTCGCCGGTATATGAAGATATCACTCCTACGTGGTTCACACTCACAAGTGATAGCCCTAAGTACGCACCTCTTACAAATACTCCGCTTGGCCCAGCATACAAGAGTGGACTTGAGAGAAAATATACATCACGCACGAATGTTAACGGGACTTGGTACTACCGGACCGAGAACGATGATGCTCTGACACTTAGCCAAGCGATCCCCTCAACCGCGCTTGCTACTCCTTCGTACACTTCATTCCTACAGCCTCGATGGATGTCTATTAGTAAAAATACCTCCTCATACACCCCTTCGACAGGTCTAAGTACGGGCGATTCGGTAGCCCAAGGCGCACAGTATAAGTTTATCTCTAAGGTAACTATAGATAATAAACTATACTATAGGACTGCGGATGATTCTGGAAGCAATGCTGATCGAGCGTTTCTTGCATCGGATGTAAGCAATCTTCAGTTCGTCCCACTTTTACAGCCCCGCCTTATGCAACTTAATAAGGATTCTACAAAATACAATACAGACACCACTGACGCTGTTGATTTTAGGCTTACGTCGGGCCAGCAAATTATGTTCACTACAAAAATATTCGTCAATGGCCAATGGTATCTCCGCAGTAAGGTTGATACAATTAATAACGCCAGTTACGGCGTACTATTAACTGATTTAGAGGATGCTTCTTAATGACCAAGGCTCAACGATTTTCTAATTATCTTAAGAGACCAGTAAAGCTTTTCTGGTGGAGACTTGAGGGCAGCAAACATGGTAATTTTGGCGATGAGATAACCCAGCTTCTTATAAAAAAGATTTTCAATCGTCGCGTGGTTTGGGCGGCGCCTTCTGAATGCGATATGATTGGCGCGGGCTCTATTCTTGTTGAAACCTACCAAAACAAGCAAACAAACAAACCTTTTGTGTGGAGTTCTGGGTTTATTGAAGACGACGGCATCACGCTAACGGATGATGATTTCGTTTTTAAGGCACTTCGCGGAAAGTCGTCGCTTAAAAGAGTAACTAGCACCTCACAAGACTCTATCGTCTTAGGAGATGCGGGTTTACTTGCGAGCTATCTCCTTGAGCCAGGCGTGCAAAAACGATACAAACTAGGCATCTTACCCCACTACGTAGACAGGGATTCTGACTTTATTAAAGAATTGTCTAAGCAAGAAGGCGTATACATCATCGACGCAACATGGCCTTGCACTCAGGTCGTGCAAGCAATTGCAGAATGCGAGACACTTCTATCATCGAGCCTCCACGGTCTTATCGTTGGTGACAGTGTAGGTACACCAAATAAGCATCTCATGTTAAGCGACAAGCTAAAGGGTGGGAGCTATAAATTTATAGACTATTACTCAGCACTAGAAGGTACAAGTTACACGGCGCTACAACAGAAAGAGCTCAGCGGCCTTAGCGCCGATGCCATTTGCAATCAAATCAAGGCAAATTACCAATATCCAACCAATTTGCAAGTAATTCAACGGTCGCTCATAGAAGCTTTCCCGCTATAGTACTACTTGTGCTTAAAAGACGACTTAATGCCCTTGAGGGCGCCCGAGACAACGCTTTTAGTAGAGTTTCTCAGTAGGTCATTTCTGATTTTGTCACCTACAAAATTCATATGACCCTCAAGACGCACAATTCTTGTATCTGCCCTCTCATCGCGCGCAGCATCAAGCTCACGTTCATATCGTAGGGTGTTCATAATATAGCCAACACCGAGATTTCCAGACAGAATATCCTCACGAAGATATTTGTTCTGGAGCCTATTAAGCGCAGCACGGTGACTATCAATCCCTGCAAATACAGAATTTCCGCTATCCCCAACTTGAGTTGGACGATGGTGATAATAGTAAAGAGCATGCGCCGTTGGTAATATTTCAATATCATATTTTAGGAGCGTACGCACACCGAAATCCCAGTCTTCCGCGGCAGGCAACGTTTCGTCATAGCCATTTAGCTCCTCGTATAGTGCGCGACGATAGGTAAATGCGCCGTTCGAGAGGTAGTTGTCGAGGCATTGTTTGTATAGGCTGACAGCCTGCATCTCTGCATGCCATCTGTCCCTCGAGAGCTCTTTAATAGAATCCCCGTCCACCTCTTCGATGATTTTATCCATGATATTAACAACCCCGACTTCATTCGGGTGTTTATCAAGATACTCTACCGCGTCTTTAAGACGATCCTTATGAAGCGAATCGTCATCATCAAGCATCGCGATATACTCGGAAGAAACCGCTTGAATGCCCATATTGAGTGCGCGGGTAAGCCCGAGTGTCTTCTTGTTGTGAACGACCTTTCTGCGCTCAGTGGGATACTCGGCAAGTAAGTCTTCGATTGCCTTTTTGTCCCCGCCATCATTAACGATGACGTGAATATAATTGTCATATGTCTGCGCTTCGACTGATTCGATAGCACGACGCAAAAGAATAGATCGGTTCTTTGTTCGTGTAATTACTGCGATCTTTGGTGTGTGTTGGCCACTAGATACCATATACCGGTCCCCCTCTAACCACCACTATACAGTACTTTTAAGCTCTTGGTAGATAGTTTCTGCGGTTTTATCCCACGTGAACTTCTCTGCAAACTCTCGCGCTGCCGCAATCTGCTTCGCACGCTCCTCTTTTGGCTGTTTTAGCAATCGTTCAGCCTCTGTCTTGATTCCCTGCCAATCGTTCACGTAGATCGCGTGGTCGCCGCCAACTTCAGGAATAGACGAATTTTTATACACGATAATCGGACAGCCGAGCAAGAAAGATTCAAGGACTGGAATACCGAAGCCCTCGTATTTAGTCGGGTACACGTACGCAAGCGCGTTTTTGAATAATTGCTGCTTTGTTTGATCATCGATGTAACCAAATGTTAGAAGGTCGTCCTTGTACGAAGTTTTCATAACCGCATTGCGCACTGCAGTATTTGGAATGCTCTCGGGTGATTTAAAATTTTCTCCGACAAGCACTAATTGAACATCATTGCCAGCAGCCTTGAGGTTGTTGTACGCATATACGGCATCTTCAACGCGCCTACGAGCGTCACCAGCACCTACAAAAAGGAGATACGGCTTAGTAGGCATTTGTACATCTGTTGAGACATCGTTTGTCTTTGCCGGTTTCATGTCGACACCGAGCAGCGCAACCTTGGACTTCTTAGGGCTTACGCCAAAGTGTTTTTCGATATCTCTTTTAGTGTTTTCGGAAACCGACATAATTACGTCCGCGTTCTTAAGCGAGCGACGAAGCAAGCGCATGAACTTATAGTTCGAGAAGGCCGTACGGAGGGTCGTACGAGCTGCTTTATTCTTGAATGGAACCCAGGCTGATTCGAAATACTTGTCCCAGAAAAGATATGGGATTAAATCGTGTTTAACTAGCACTGTACGTGTATTTTTAGGTACTCCTGCAGCGAAATCGAACTGTAAGAATACATCGCTTTCTTTAGCACTTGGAATAGGGTTTCCATATAGCTCTCGGAGTGCCCGCTTAGCCTTAGATGGTTTTGAGACGCCAGTTTCGTGTTCTGGCATCAACCCCAGCTTCACTACCTCGTATTTAAGTGACTTAGGGATTGAGAGTAACTCTTTTGGGTCGTTTTCATCATTTTCGTAGAATACAAACTCAATATCTTTGTCTGTAGAAGCAAGCTTCAAGATTCGGTTTGTTACTTGCTTAGCAACCTCCCCGATACCGCGATATTTATGACCGTTTTGTAGTGGGCGTAAATCTATCCCGATCTTCATTACACCTCCTCTTTTTTAAAGTGCTCGACTGGTAGCCCAGTCAAAGCGGCTGCTGTTATTTCGGCACTATTGCGCCAACTTAGCGATTCAAGATGCGCTTCCATCGCCTCATCAAACTGCGAGCGATCAGCCTCGGTCTTTTCAACCATTTCTTCGAGTTTTGCACGAATATCATCTACGCTGTACGGATCAATATAGACAGCGGCGTTACCGGCAGCTTCTGGAACTGACGTAACATTACTTGCAATTGTTGGCGTGCCACACGCGTATGCTTCGAGTGGAGACATGCCAAAACCTTCGTAGATTGGCGCAAAGATAAAGAACTGAGCACCACTATAAAGCGCAGGCATGTCATCATCCAGCACGAATTGCTTTGGATTGATGATTTTGTAGCCATTTTCTTTAGCTTCTTGCATCTTGGCCTTAACATCGTCGTTATTCCAACCGCCAGCACCAACGATTACAAGCGGGTACTTGTCGGTGATTTCGCGAGGTAGCTGAGTGTACGCATCGATCAAGCGACCATAATTTTTGCGAGGCTCGACGTTACCTACAGAAAGAATGTAGTTCTCGCTAAAGATATCGTATTTTGCCTTTACCTTGTGGATTTCCTCGGCGCTTCGCTTGTAGAAGTGAGTGCGATCAATTGATGGGTGCGCTACAGAGATCTTGTTTGGATCCGTTTTGTAGTACTTGACGATTTCAGACTTACTGAACTCGGAAACACAGATAATATTCTGGGCGTTCTTAAGAGAAAACGGCACTGTGCGCTCAAGATATTCACGATTGCCCTTGTCGACACACTCTGGCACCGCGAGGTACGTTACGTCGTGAATTACTACTGTTGATTTACTGAACCACATTGGCCATGCCAAAAATGACGGGAAGTAGTATCTGCCAAACCCATTAAATAGATCGAGCGGCACTGGCCACCGGTACTTCATAAAGCCCCGAATAATGCGGTTCGGTACTGGGTTTTTAACAATCTTTTTGTAGTGTTCAAGATTATATTTCTTAAGCCGATCTCCCCAGTGGCGTGGCACTACAAGAGAATATGTCAGCTTGCCTTCTGCTGCGAGCTCGTCGAGGCCACGCACAATGCCGAGCGTGTAGTGGCCAACGCCGCTAAAATGCGTATCCACTAACGGGAATGCGTCTACCTGAATGTGTGGTACTTTTGCCATCTATAAAACCTCCAACGTTGCTGGTGCCACAACAGGATAATGTCCTTCGTCGCGTGCGTTACCAAATACTGCCATATTCCTCCAATCATCACATATAGTTACGCCATCGCTCAGTCGCACAGTTCCTGATAATGAAAATGTTCCGTTACCGAGAATATTTGGCATTGAGAATACGAGATTTTTGGTTTCAGACTTTTTAAAATTTAAATGTTTTGGCTGCTGGCAATTGAGCGTATTGCCACCGAGCGCCAAGTGACCATCACTATCGGTTAATTTGTAGCCAAATACGACATCGTCCATCCCGCTATCGTTACCGGAGGTTAATGCAACCTTTATTTTTATAGAAGTGCGATTGATTTCCGTGCTCACCTCTGAGATACGCACGCGACCATCACCCCATCTCTTTTCATCATCAGCACCCTGGCTGCCGCCCTGGCTTTTATTGAAGAGTTTCAGGTATTCATCGGCTACGTCGTCGGCCGTTCCTTGCGCCGAAATCTTGCCTTCATTAATCAGAATCGCTCTGTCGCAATACTCGCGAACAGCACTCATATCGTGCGTCACGAATACCACTGTTTTGCCACTCTTTTTGAGTGATTTGAAAAAGTCGTAACATTTACGCTGGAAGTCAGCGTCACCAACAGCAAGCACTTCATCGACTACAAGGATATCTGCCTCTGCATGTGTAGCGACGGCAAACGCCAAGCGTACCTGCATACCGCTTGAGTAATTCTTGAGCTTTTGATCCATGAAATTTTCAAGCTCGGCAAAGGCAACGATTTCATCATAGCGAGCATCGATTTCTTTTTCACTAAACCCAAGGAGCGCACCATTTAGGTAAACGTTCTCGCGACCCGTAAGTTCTGGGTTAAACCCGACACCAAGCTCAATAAACGGTACGAGTTTACCTTTATGCGTGACACTACCGGTCGTCGGCTGATAGATTTCAGAGATCATTTTAAGCGTTGTACTTTTACCGCTACCGTTGCGACCTAAGATACCGAAGAACTCGCCCTCTTTAATATCAAATGAAATACCGCGCAAAGCGTGCTGCGTATCAGCTTCTTTATTGCGTGGCTTGAATAAATTCACTACTGCAGATTTGATAGAATTCTGCTTTTCATGAGGCAGGTAAAAATCTTTTGTGACGTCTTTGACGCTCAGGACAATATCAGACTTTTCAGACATACTATACGTTCTCCGCGAAATAAGGTGACTGTTTTTTAAATACCCATGCGCCAAGGAATAAGACGAAAGCGACAATACCGAGCGGGATAAGCATCCAAACAGCCCCGTGCGCTACTGATACAAGTGTTGGCGTATCGGTTTGGGTGATGAGGACATAGCGAATATCTTGGATTGCCTGTGCTACTGGATTCATAAGGAGTAGCTTAGCGGCTAGCTCACTCTTGGCAAGAACAAGCGCCACTGGGTAAATAACAGCCGAAGCGTAGAACAGCCCCTGCATTACTATCTCCCAGATGTAATTGATATCCCTTAGTTTCACAAAAACAGTGCTCAGTAAAAATGCAATACCTAGCGCAAATGCATACACCTCAATGATAAGCAGTGGCGCAAGGAATGCGAGCCATGTGAGTGAGACGCCATTTATTACCATAAAGACTGCGATAACAACGAGATTAAGTAGCAGGTTGATGAACGCTGAAACACTCCCCGCTAAAATAATGACATATTTAGGGAAGTTGATCTTACGAATAACATCGCCTTGATTCACAATCGAGGTTACGCCATTATTCGTTACTTCTGCGAAAAAGTTCCAGAGGACAATCCCGAGTAGCATAGCGACCGGCCAGTGAGGAATGTCGCTACCGACGCGCAAGAAATAGACGAATACGAGGTATAAAATAACAAATAAAAACAGAGGTCGCAGCAAGGACCATAAATACCCCAATGCCGAGCCTTGATAACGGAGCTTAAAGTCTGTGCGGACAAGCTCGCGCAACAAAATAATAGAATATCTGTACTTCTTAACGAATTGACTATTCATACTGGTTATTTGATTATACCAGATATAGCGGCTTCTCTCTATATTTGCAGTCCTCAGATACCTCTTGCGTTGTTTGTGGTCTATAATCAAGTACTATGAACTTACTAGAATACGAGGCGAAAAGGATTTTGCAGCAGTTCACTATTCCTATTCCCTATGGGACTCCGTTTCGCCAAAGCGACACACTACCGACGGCGCCAATTGTTTTGAAATCTCAAGTGCACACCGGTGGCCGCGGCAAGGCCGGCGGCGTGGTGGTTGTGCGCGAGCAATCAGCAATAAAAACTATGGCTGCGGGTATTTTCGAGCTCGCGATTAAAGACGAGAAGCCACGGACGATTCTTGCCGAGGAACTGCTAGATATTACGCATGAATACTATCTTTCTGTCATCATTAATCGGGTGACTGCTGAAATTGAACTTGTCGCGCATAAAGAAGGTGGTATCGAGATAGAATCTCATGACGCGAGCGAGTTTTTACGTAAGCCGCTTACCGCCGATGCGGTTGATGTGATCGGCGAAACACTGGCCGAGTATTATGATTTGCCTGGGCAAGCTTTTGCTTTGCAGGAGCTTGTAAAGAATTTGTACGAATGTTTTATAAAGTCTGATGCAATCCTGCTTGAGATTAATCCACTAATACTGACAGAGGACAATAAGCTTGTAGCGGGCGACTGCAAGATGACAGTCGATGATGCCGCGGCATTCCGCCACCCAGAATGGAGGTTTGAACAGGAAGCTACAAGCGCTAATTTCGTTACTCTCGACCCGGGCGGTTCTGTCGCTACTATCGCTAATGGCGCAGGCCTTGCGATGGCTACGGTTGATGCCGTTAAACAAGCTGGGCTCACCCCTGCTAACTTTCTCGATATCGGTGGTGGAGCAACTGTCGAGGGAATTGTCGGGAGTTTTCAAAAGATTCTTGAATTCCCGAGTGTGAATGCGATTGTAATTAATATTTTTGGTGGTATTGTGCGATGCGACGACGTAGCGAAGGCTATTTTAGAAGCCCGTAAGCAATTTACCGACTTGCCTGAGCTTTACATTCGCCTGAGCGGCAACAAAAGTACCGAGGCCACTGATTTGCTTGCTGAGGCTGGGCTAGCTCTATACTCAGACTTGCCAGCATGCTTAAAGGAGCTCTCTCGTGGATAAATCTGTCTTTACTGGAAAAAATGTCATTGTTCAGGGAATTACTGGTAAAAACGGCCAGTTCCATACGCGTAATATGGTTGCCTACGGCACGGATGTTGTTGCGGGAGTTACTCCAGGTAAAGGCGGCCTGACGGTTGATGAGATTCCTGTCTATGACAGCATCGCCGATGTGCAAAAGGATACGCCAGTGGATGCATCGGTTATTTTTGTACCTGCCCCATTTGCTAAAGGTGCCATATTTGAAGCGATTGCTGCTAAGGTCCCCCTTATCGTCTGCATCACCGAACATATACCCGTACACGATATGATTCAGGTACGCCAGCAGCTCAAAGATAGCGCGAGTGTACTCATTGGGCCTAATTGCCCTGGTGTACTCACCCCTGAAAATCAGCTACTCGGTATCATCCCCGCAGCACTCAGCAAACAGGGCGACACTGCCGTCGTGAGCCGTAGTGGCACACTCACCTACGAGGCTATGGATTTGCTCACCAAAGCCGGGCTTGGCCAGAAGTATGTAATCGGCATTGGTGGCGACATGGTGCGCGGCACGAACTTCATAGAATGTCTCGAGCTTTTCGAGAATGACCCGGCCGTAAAACGTATTGTGATGATTGGTGAAATTGGTGGGACCGATGAGATTGAAGCAGCCGATTACATACGTGATCGTGTCACAAAGCCTGTGTATGCATATGTCGCTGGCCATAGTGCGCCAGTTGGCGTACAAATGGGCCATGCTGGGGCGATTTTGAGTGGGAATAGCCAAGAAAGTGCACCTGCAAAAACAGCATACCTGGCAAAATCAGGGGCGATTACCGAGGATAGTATTACAGAGCTCATAAACCGTGTACAATGATAGGTAATCATGAAAAAGCTTATTTCACTCCTTATCCCGGCGTATAACGAAGAAGAAGTTCTTAGCCTTCTCTTTGAGCGACTCGAAACGCTCGCAGATAATAACCCTGAATACGATTTTGAATTCTTCTTCGTGAACGACGGTAGCCGTGACAACACTTACGAACTTATACGCGCACAAGCGGATAAAGATCGCCGAGTAGCCTACATCAACTTGAGCCGAAACTTTGGTAAAGAGACAGCGATGTTGGCTGGGTTTGATAACGTACGCGGTGACGCCATGGTGATCATTGATGCTGACCTGCAAGATCCACCAGAACTTATCCCCCAGATGATTAAGTACTGGGAAGAGGGTTACGATGATGTGTTCGCGAAACGCCGTAGTCGCGCCGGTGAGAGTTTCATCAAGAAGAAGACGAGCCAGTGGTATTACAAGATTCTGCAGAACTCTACGCGTATCCCAATTCAGGTGGATACCGGGGATTTTCGCCTGCTTGATCGTCGCTGTATTGAGGCGCTTAAACAGTTTCGTGAAAGTGAGCGCTACACCAAGGGCATGTATAGCTGGATAGGGTACAAGAAGAAGGAATTCCTGTACGACCGTGATCCGCGTGCTGCTGGGCAAACTAAGTGGAACTATCCTAAACTTATTAATCTGGCTGTTGATGGCATCACGAGCTTTACGACTGCACCGCTGCGTATTTCGAGTGTGATTGGTAGCATTGTTTCGGTCGTCGCCTTTGTGTATATCCTCTACCTGCTCATCCGTCCTGTTTTTGGCGTGCCAACTGGTGGTGGATATTCATCAACTATGGCGGTGATTTTGTTCCTTGGTGGCGTTCAGCTGCTGAGCATTGGTATTATCGGGGAATACATTGGCCGTATCTTTAATGAGACGAAGCGTCGCCCACTCTACTTTATCGAGGAGCTCCATGAGTCTCACCGAAAAGCTGAAAAATAGCCACCAACATCAGGTAGTGCGATATAGTGCTGTCGGTGTTATTAACACCTGTATTGATTTTGGCCTACTGTTTCTGTTGAAATCTTTGGGTCTGCCAGTAGAATTCGCTAATATCTGCTCGACCGGTACGGCATTTATTTTTAGCTTCTTTGCAAATAAGAAATATACGTTTAAAACTACCGATACCAATGTTGCGCGCGAGATAGTGCTATTTGTCGTTGTCACACTATTTGGGCTATGGGTACTACAGACGATTGTCATCAACTTGACGATGCCGCTTGCCAAGCAAATCGTTGGTGATCAGAATATAGCCCTACTCATTACTAAGCTTATTGCGACTGTAGTGTCGCTCGTTTGGAATTACGTACTATACAACAAGCTGGTGTTTAAGAAAGGCTAGCGCTTGTAATCATCTTGCAGGCGTGTAATGTCTGCTTCGTCAGATGGGCTGTTTTTGTCTGTGTGCTGCCAGATTTCTGCAACAAATGTATATTCGTCTTTTGCGCCAACTAAACGATGACATTCGCCTGACTCGAACTGTACCTCATCGCCTGCGTGCGCCTCGATAAGTTCACCGGGATTATCGGGATCGATACTTTTGTGGTAGCCACCGCTATTCAGGAACTTCCAGCGCTCGGCACGGCGTGCGTGCACTTGCCAGCTTAGCCGTTGCTCGGGTGCTACGAGTAGGATTTTAGGACTCAGTTCGGCATCAGGGTTACCTAAACGAGCTTCGGCCGGATTAACGTTGGGGAAGAATTCACCAACAAACTGGTCGCCATCTTTGTAGTCGAAGCGGACAAACCCGCCCCATGGCTTTGTATCGTCAACATCAGCTATCGTGTAACCGGCTTGCTTGGCAAAAGCGATAATATCCGCAATAATCTGTATCTTGTCATCCCCGTGACTTTCAACAAGTGTACGGATGTGATTTGCAAATTCAGTCATGGTATCCTCCTTTGTGGTTACCCTATAATACTGTATATTAGGAATATATGCACATTGCAATAGACGCCCGTATTATCAATTCAGGTACTGGTACTTATGTGGCTAAGCTGTTGGAATATTTACAACAAATTGATACGGTAAATCAGTATTCTGTACTGCTTCGCGCTAAGGATACCAATTATTGGAAACCAACAGCAAAAAATTTCTCTGTTAAAATAGCTGACTTTGATAATTACTCACTTGCTGAACAGATTGGATTTAAAAAGTTCCTTGATGAACTTGCTCCAGATTTGGTACATTTTTGTATGCCACAACAGCCTGTGTTATATAAAGGCAAGCACATCACGACCATGCATGACCTTACCTTGCTGAACACATATAACAGTGATAAGAACTGGCTCGTATTCCACATTAAACAACTGATTGGCCGCTGGGTATTTAAACGCATTGCGCATACTAACGAGCATATTATTGCTATTAGTGAGAATACGAAGCGAGAATACGAGACGTTTAGCCGCATACCAGAAGATAAAATCTCTGTCATCTACGAAGCTGGCGAAGTATACAAGGGCGCACTAGAACCTTACGACGTTCCGTATGATGAGTTTATTATGTACGTTGGGCAGCAACCTGATTACAAGAACCTTCGAAGACTTGCAGCGGCCCATCAAGAGCTGCTCGTCGAGAATCCAAATCTTGGCCTTGTCTTTGTCGGGCGTATGAATGAAGATACTAAGCGCAACAAAGCGTTTTACGAAAAACAAGGATATAAAAACATTCACTTTACCGGCTTTATCCCTGATAGCCAGCGCGACTGGTTGTTCACTAAAACAAAGGCGTATGTATTTCCTTCACTTATGGAAGGTTTCGGCCTCCCGCCACTTGAAGCAATGGCGTATGGCACACCTGTAGTAAGCAGCGATGCATCATGCCTGCCAGAAATACTTGGGGACGCTGCCGAATATTTCAACCCGACCGATATTCATAATATGGCCGAGGTTATCAGCCGCGTTATCCACGATGATAAACTTCGCGCCAACATGGTTGCGCGCGGTACAAAACAAGTGGGCAAATACTCGTGGCGCCGCATGGCCGAGCAAACCCACGAAATCTATATGAACGCGCTTAAAAACTAGTAGCGCAACTCTTTAAAGGCTTTATTGACGAGATCAAGCATTGCTTCGTAGACCTCGAGTGTAGCGGTTAATTCATCAGTGTAGAGGTAAATGATGTTATCCACCACTTCAATACTTACTTCGAACGGAAGAGCCTCAAGCTGCTCCATATAAGTCGGGTTAAGCAACTCAAAGCTCGTTGCCTGCTCTGTGCTTGAGGCGAACACCTCGTATTTATCATTGAACTGCGTCCACTCGGTTTCTACCTTTTCAAGACCACGTATGCCCATACGTAGCATCTTTTTGCGACGCACTACAATGTTGCCGTATTGTTTTGGCACGTTTACCTGAGCAATCACATATGGCTTGAGGCTGTTTTGAGGATTTTTGACATAGCTATAGAGCTGCACGAGCATTTGATTGTTATACATGCCGACAATGTGGTTATTGATATCTGATACGCCAAACCGAGCTTCGCCGAATAGCTGGCCACGCTGAGGAATGAATAGCCAGCCCATGTCGAGACTGTAGTAATAGCCTTGTTGCTGTGCAAAAGTACGGAGCTGGCCGTTTAGGGCGTACGGGTCGGCTGTAGCCTGAGAAATACCGCCGAGCAGCCATGTACTACCACTGCGCTGGAACGTCCAGTATTCAGTGAATGGCTTGCGATCAGTAAAGATCTCTTGATCGGTAACTGTATTTATAAGCTGATCGTTTGCCTGAGCGGTAATACCAATAGTAAAAGCATCCCGGGCATCATCAGTGTCGTTTTGCACCCCAAGGATTATGGCATCTTGTATTTTTACATCCCGCATGTCATCACGACGGCCCATTGCTTTAAGTGTGTATGCGAGCAGCGATGCGTGGCTGTAGTAATGCGGGGTTAAATACCCTTGCATCGCTTGAATATTAAGATTAGACCAATCTTTTTGGTATTGCATAAATACTCGTTTGGCGTGCTCGACAAGCTTTTCTTCGGACCATGCAGCGTCATCGGCACTTGCAGCCGCTAAGTCAGCTTGTGTCTGCTTGCTTTGCTTTAATTTTGAGAGAAGGTTATAAAGGCCGCCAGCCATACCCGCGAGTGCGGCCATACCAACAAAGAGTCCGAAACCGCGCCAGATAACCGTCCAAACTATGGCGTAAATAACTGCAATAATCCAGCCAAGAATATTTACGGCAATTCTTATACCTGTGCTTTTCTTCCCAAATCGATACAGTACTGCGCCTACTGCATGCATAGGAATGTAGCCGAGGAATATGAATATCCCTCCACCATCGCCAGAGCCACTACCGCCTGAACCACCGCCACCAGCCCGGGCAAAAAGCTCGAGCGGTAGCGTAGCAATTATCGTGAATAGTGACGTGAACACTGGAGTTTACCAGTGTTAGAACTTAACTTCAGGAGCCTGTTCGACAGCCTGGCGCTCACCTTCAGGAACGTCGAAGAACTCTTTGTCCTGAGTGAAGCCAAGCATGTTTGCAAAGATGTTTGTAGGGAATACCTTACGCTTGGTGTTGAAGAGTGTCACTGTGCTGTTGTAGAAGCGACGTGATGCGGCAACCTTGTCTTCAGTGTCGGCAATTTGCGCCTGCAAGTCCATAAAGTTCTGAGATGCTTTAAGATCTGGGTAGTTTTCAGCAACTGCGAAGAGGCTCTTGAGTGCGCCCGTAAGTTCACCTTCAGCCTGGGCAGCTGCAGCTGGACCAACCTGCGTTGCGTTCATAATTGCTGAGCGAGCTTCAGTAACTTTCTCGAATACGCCACTTTCGTGTGCTGCATACCCCTTAACAGACTCAACGAGGTTTGGAATTAAGTCTGCACGTCGCTTAAGCTGTACGGTAATGCCGCTCCATGCTTCCTGTGCTTTTACATTCAAACGGACCAAACCGTTGTACATACCTGCGATAATCGCAGCAATAACGACCAAGACGACAATAACGATGATTGCGATAACTAACCCTGACATTTTATTCTCCTATTACTTATGCTTACTTATATTCTACTTGATTATGAACTGGCCTGAGCGATAACAATCCTACGGTCGCGCCCCTCGCCCTCTGAGTATGTACGGATATCTGCGTACTCTGTTGCTACCTGATGGACAATACGGCGATCGGCAGCGTTGATGTGTGCGATGTACGAATCACCTGTTGCGCGTACTTGCTCGATCCAACCGCGCGCCTTTTCGGCAACCTTTTCTTCGTGCTGCTTCTTGTAATCGGCAATGTCGACGTTCACACGGATAAGCTCGGCGTTCTTGTTGCGCAGTGCGGTACTTACGATATACTGCAGACTTCGGAGTGTCTCGGCGTTTCGACCGATCAAGATGCTATTGAGATCGCTGGTTTCAACGTAGAGCTCGATGATGTCTTCTTCTTGCGTAGCAGTTACCTCAATGTTTTCACCAAAGAATGAAATGATATCCTTGAGGAAGTTTCGTGCGAATTCAATTGACTGTGCTGCGTCCATATATCCTCCTATTTTGCCTTAATTCGGGTAATACGTGCTTCGCTCGCTTTCTTCGCGCGCTGAGCACCCTTACCCTTTTTAGCTTTCGGCTGTTCGATGACTTCGTCGGCAAGTTCGTCCATCTCTTCAGTATCTTTATTGAGAAGATAGTGCTGTTGCGCTGCTGCTACAAGGTTAGATACTGTGTAGTAGAGTGCGAGCGCGCCTGGCAGGTTCACCATGATAAAGAACATCATAATAGGCATAAACTTTGCCATGTTGCCCATCATTGCATTGCTCATTTCGCTAGCATCAGATTGCTTGCCTGCGGCAGCCTCTTTCATGATGTCGCGGAAACGCTTCTTTGGCTTGTCGCTCGTTGGGAGTAGCTGCTTGCTAATAACATACTGGGTAACCGCAGAGAGCAGTGCGAGTACGAGTAGGGCGATATCGACGCCGCCATTACTAAAGGTGGTCTTTGTAAGGTCGATAAACCCAAGCATTGTGTGGTTGAAGTTGTCTGGATTTTCGATAATCTTGTGGATTGCCGGAAGCTGTTGCACCGGCTCGTAAGCGAGCTTCACTACTTCGTTGCGATGAAGGGTTACTACCTGAATCACCTGATAGAGGCCAATGAAGATTGGCAGCTGGATGATAAGTACCAGGATTGACTGGAATGGATTAATTCCGTAGCGCTTATAAAGCTCCATCTGCATCGTTGCTTCAAGTTGCTTATTACCATTTGCTGCGCTTTTGATTTTTGCGAGCTCAGGCTGCATCTTGCGCATTTGCTTGGTTTGGTGCAGTTGCTTTTTAACAAGCGGATAGAGGACGAAGCGAATAATCACCGTAAAGATGATGATCGCAACACCAAAGTCGCCGCCTGGGATGATGCTGTAGAGTAGCATCAACGCGTTGAAAATAGGCTTTACAATAATTGTTTCAAACATGAATACTCCAGATAATTCTTACTCCTTATAAGTATAGCACGATAGCCTCGGTGTTTCACTAGGGTTAAAGGCTACTGATTTTCAAGGAGTTCAGCCTGAGTGAGGAGGTCTTTGAGTACTGCGACGAGTTCTTGATGTTCAATAGAGAGCACTTCGCCGCTTGAAATAATTACCGCTACATCACAGGTGGTCGTAAGATGTGGGATTTCTTGACGAAGTACTTCGTAGACTCGGCGACGAATACGGTTGCGGCCAACTGCCGACTTATGTACCTTTTTACTGACAACAACTGCAAAGCGGGATTTCTTGCGATGCGGGTTGATTGTGTATTTGAGCGTAAACAAATGTGAACGTACGGCGCTGCCATTTTTATATAGGTAGCGCAAGCTGCCGTGTCCGTGGAACCGTAACGTTGCATTAATCATAGTATAAGTATACATAATAAAATCACCGCTGAACGTTCAGCGGTGATTTTATTCGCTAGATAGCGAGCTTAGCGCGACCTTTAGCGCGGCGGCGCTTAAGAACAAGTCGGCCAGCTTTTGACGCTACACGTGCGCGGAACCCGTGAGTCTTTGCACGGTGACGTGTGTGTGGTTGGTAAGTTCGCTTTGGCATATCAATGACGTATTATACACTTTGTCACCTCTTTTATCAATATCTCCTTGAATTTTTGTCTAAAATATATCCTCGTCATATAAGTTTATCCACATTCCGACAACAGTTATCCACAGATTAACAGAGGTGGCTGCCATTTGTGGACAAATGCTGCCCTAGTTTGACCTACTGACGCGGTGTGAAAATCCACAACAGTTGCTTGGTTGTGGAAAACTCCGATTATCGGTATCATAAGAACAGATTAACGAACAGGGGGAGTGAATGTATAACGCACTGTGGCAAAGTGTACTTGGGGAGATAGAACTATCTGTTCCCCATGGGCAGTTTGAAGCGTGGTTCAAAAACACGACACTTCTCGATTATAACGACGATGCCGTAACAATTGGCGTGGCCAATATCTTTGCTAAGTCACAATTTGAGAAGCGTTATGACGACAAGATCCGCGAGGTACTGAAACATAATGGCGTTGCCGCGCCAACCGTGCAGTACCAGGTACATACGGTAAAGAAAAGTATCGTTAACCGTGAAACGACTGGTGATGCTGATGCGATGTCGGCCCGTATTGAGAGTTTGGTCGCACCAATGCCTTCTATGTCTGTGCCGGCTTCATCCTCAAACCAGCCAGTCAGTGCAAATACGTTAAACCCTCGCTATTCACTTGATAATTTCATCGTCGGGTCAAGCAATGACCTGGCCTATGCAGCCTGCCAAGCTGTTGCAGTAAATCCAGGCACCAAATACAATCCACTCTTTCTCTATGGTGGCGTTGGTCTTGGTAAGACACACCTTATGCAAGCAGTTGGTAATGCGATTATTAAACAAGACCCTTCCGCTAAGGTGCTTTATATAAACACTGAGACGTTCGTTAAAGAGTACGTCGAAATGATTCGCTTCAAGAAGAAAAGTATCTCTGACAAATACCGATCGGTGGATGTACTGATCGTTGATGATATGCAGTTCATTGCCGGCAAAGAAAAGGTACAGGAAGAATTCTTCCATACGTTTAACGCGCTCCACCAAGCGAACAAACAAATTATTATCAGTAGCGACAAACCGCCACGAAGCATCCCTACCCTGACCGAGCGCCTTCGTAGTCGATTCGAGTGGGGCATGGCGATCGACATCCAGATGCCAGATTTTGAAACACGCTGTGCAATCGTTGAAACAAAAGCAGGCTTGTCTGGCGTGAATCTTGAACACGATACCGTTGAATATCTTGCAAAGAACATTAAAACAAATGTTCGCGAGCTTGAGGGTGCGCTTAATCAGCTGCTCGCTTATGCGGAAATGCGCGGTGTTGCACCGGATGTGACGACAGCCGAAGGCTTACTCGGTAATGTTCGCCAGTCTCGCCCCCAGCACGTAACACCAAAGCAGATTATTGATAAAACAGCACGCCACTTCCAGATTGATGCTAAGGAGATTTGCAGTAGCCGCCGCGATAAATATATCGTAGTGCCACGCCAGATTGCGATGTATCTGCTGCGAAGCGAACTACACATGAGCTTCCCGCGTATCGCCCAGGAACTTGGCCGCAAAGATCATACGACAGCGATTCATTCCGTGGAGAAAATTGAGAAGTCTATCAAGCTTGATTTCATGATCCGCGAGCAAGTCGCTGAGATTCGGGAGAAGCTCTATGCTTAGCCTCGTAAATCGTGCGTTCAGCGCCTGTGGAAACGCTGTGAATTACTTGCGTAAAGATATTGGTAAAAAATGTGTTCGTTTATACACTGCTCTTGCGCAAAACATAGTAGCTGCCCGTCGTACGTGGATAAATAACTATTTCACCCACACCGTATACACAGTTATCTTGCCCACGCTATCCACATACAAAAATAACGAAATTACCTCTGTTGTGAATATGGTTTTACCCACTTTCCACAGTACCTACTATAATTACTATCAATTCGTTAGAAAGGATATTTAATAATAATGGAACTCTCGGTCACACAAGAAAATCTTGCACGAGCACTTAGTATTGTGGGTCGTGTAGCAAGTAGTCGAACTGGGCTACCGATTTTAAGTAATGTATTACTACGCACAGAAGGCAATCGACTACTCGTAGCAGCGACGAACCTAGAGATCGCGGCTACCTACTATGTGGGCGCAAAAGTGACTAAGCAAGGTGAGCTTACATTACCCGCACGGCTCGTTAGTGAATTTATTGCGAGCCTCCCTAAAGGCACTGTGGATATTACGAGTAAAAACACCTCGATGACGATTGCTTCTGGTAATTTCTCGTCAAACCTTACGGGTATTGATGCTGCGGAGTTCCCTGAGCTGCCCTCTATAGAGGAAAAAGAAGCAGTTGCCTACACAATTACGACTGAAGATTTTAAGCAAGCAGTGAACCAGACAATTTTGACTGCAAGCAGTGATACTTCCCGCCCGGTACTTACTGGGGTGTATTGGCACTCGTTGGACGGTGAACTGTACTTGGCTGGTACAGACGGCTATCGCTTGGCTGAGCGACGCTTAATGAAGTCACGGAGCACTATTGAGGCTATCGTGCCTTCCTCGAGCCTTCAGGAGGCTCTTAGGACGATTAATGATGGCGTGAGTGAGATTGAAGTATTGTTTGATAACACGCAGGTGCGCTTTAGAGTTGGTGACGCTGAAATCACTAGTCGTTTGATTGACGGCAATTATCCTGACTACCGACAGCTCATCCCGAAAGAATCGGAAACGAATATTACCGTGTCGGCTAGCGAATTTACGCGCATTGTGAAGATTGCTGGGCTGTTCTCGCGTGATTCTGGCGGCAGCGTCACATTGATGGCAGATAAAGAAGCGGGACAGCTGCGCATCCACTCGATTGCAAGCGAGCTTGGCGAAAATACTTCAAGCGCGGATGCGACAATTACGGCTGATGGCCAGGTTACATTGAATTCACGATATATCACCGAGGCACTTGGTGTGATGGACAGCGACACAATCAACTTCCGCTTTAGCGGTAAGTTATCTCCTTGCGTATTTACTGCCGCAAATGAAAAAGATGCGAATTACACGCATATTATCATGCCGCTAAAGAGCTAAGCGATGAAGATTACCGCGATTCGAGTGGTGAATGTTCGGAATCATACCGATACATCGCTGACGTTATCCCCTACTACTACACTGATCACCGGCCAGAACGGCTCGGGCAAGACCTCTATTTTAGAGGCTATGTATATTACGCTGAGGGGCACTTCGTTTCGTGCGGTAGATAGTGAGATTGTTCGCGAAGATACTGAGTGGTATCGGATTGAGGCGCTTGATGATGATGGGCAAAAGCGCATTGCAACCTTCGATAACAGAGGTGAAAAGAAGCAAAAACAGTTCACGATTGACGATAAGACTAATAAGATGTTGCTTGCGAAGTTTCGCTATCCTGTCGTGCTGTTTCAGCCTGATGATACGCGGTTGATTGGGGGGTCTCCATCGAGGCGCCGTAAGTATCTTGATGGCGTTATTGCACAGTACGATGTGCAATATGGTAGCGACGTGCGTCGGTATGAGCGCGTTTTGGCACAGCGTAATAAACTGTTGAAGCAGCCAGGTATTACACAAGACCAGCTGTTTTCTTGGGATGTTATTTTGAGCAATTTAGGTGCACGAATTATTACTGCCCGCGTGAAGTATGTAGCAAGAGTGAACAAACAAATCGAGCAGTATTACCGCAAGATTGCCAAGAACGAAGCGAATATCCATGTGGAGTATTTCAACCACGGTGAAACGACAGCACAATCATTGATTGACCGAATGCATCGCTCGCTTGATCGCGATAGGATTCTTGGGAGTACCTCTGTAGGGCCCCATCGTCACGATTTTTCAGTAGTGCTTGCCGGTAAGCCTGCCGACACTACTGCCTCACGTGGTGAAGTACGAACGATTATCTTAGCGCTGAAGTATATAGAGGTGGATGTGTTGTTTGAATACACCGATCAACACCCGATAGTATTACTTGATGATGTGTTTGGTGAGCTTGACGAGCAGCGACAAAAACAGCTTTTAACTACCTTGACTGATAGTCAGGTAGTTATTACTTCGACCGAAGCGCACGAAGCCATCCAGCATATTTCGCTTTAGCTGGCGTTTTCGTCGATGGCAGTGTGGTAAATTGTTTTGCCATCTTGCGTGAGGCCGATAGTGATGTGGCCGTTTTCGTCGGTTTTGAAGGCTCCGTCGATTTTTGTAGTGTCATTAACCGTTAGCTTGTACGAGCAGTTTACTGATCCGTCATCAAGCGGCAATCCGCACGATGCGTTCGAGAACACGACAATTGATGCTGGCGGGTACTTATCGCCGGCACTAATAAAGTAATTAGAGATACCACCCTGGAATGCAGCGAGGTCTTCTTGTGTAATACCTTGATCAAGAAGAGCTGCAAACCCAATGAGCGATGGCTTTGAGGGGTTTTCTCCATAGGTTTCGGGCGTTTGGTCTGCCCCATCATCAATTACCTGTTTTGTAACGGGGTCGACTTTTTGCGTGCTTGTGGGCTTTACTGTCGTTCCGTCTGTTGTTGATTGGCCGTTATTGTAGAATCCGTACGCAGCAAGCCCCGAGAGTGCTGATAGTGCAATGAATCCTAAGACGATTAGCAGATTTCTTTTTTTAGTATCCATATGTACCTCGCTTATTTACTGATAGCATACATACTGTCTTCTGATGCCATGCTGAGAATTGTTGAAGGGTTGAATGTTTGGTTATTGGTGTCACGGTGAGCTGAATCTCCGATTTTCCATTTGCCATCAGCAGTGACGCCGCGAATCATAATGTAGTGTCCGCCTTTTGTGAACGGCAAGGCTCCCTTTCCAGACAGTATCACGTATGACCCACTTTTAATCGCGTTCGATATTGAGGTCACGTCAAATTTTATTCGAGTGGCTTTGAGTCCATAATGCTTTGCAAGATCGGGTGCAACATCGTGTGATGACCCCTCTCCACTGATATACATCCCATCGTCGCCGGCCTTCTTGGCGGTTTGGTCAGGAGTAACAGGCTGTCCCGTAAGTGCGGTAATAATCATTGCCATAGCCGAAGGCCCGCAACCCGAAGGTCCAACTTGGCTTGAGCCGTATGGTGCGTTTGTCCAGCGTGGGTCGGTCTGGATATAGATTGGGAAGCCGTCATCGGCCTTAAATGTTGCCTTGCTCGTATTGAAGGTTCCATTTGTTGTTGCATCGGTGCAACCCGCACTGAACCCTGCGCCTGGCGCTATACCGGCGAGGTCTTTTAACGCTTTGACTGCTGCGTCGTCACGATTTTTTTGCGCAGGAATACCCGCGCTCTCGTAGACTTGCTCGAACATGTAGGCTGCGGCTTTCGGATCGGTGAGCTTGTCGTAGCCCTTTTCGAGGAGGGTTTTTCCGTAGCTGCCATCAAGTTCATTTTGCATCATCTTGAACTGTACTTCAGGGTCGCTCCATTTTTTACCCATTGAAGATGCGAGGCTAAATAATGTTGTCTTTCGGCCATATGACCACTGTGCAATACCATGTCCTTCGCCGTTACCTTCGACAGCATCGAAGCGCCAGCCAGATTCCTGGAAGAAGTTACCAATTGCTCCGGCTGCCTGTACTGGGCCAAATGCTTTATCGCCGTAACCCTTGAACTTTGTAGAGATTAAGAAATTCCAGATTTTTGTTCGGTTATCCCCGCCTGTTACGACTGATGCGGTGCCGCCTGTTGAGCTTGCTGGTGGCGTCGTGTTGAGTCCTAGCGAGGTTTTGTAGGCGATTACGTTTGCATATGCTGCATCAATCACTGATACATCGACATCGTCCTTCACCGCTTTCACGATATCGTTCATGGCTGCGTCGCCCGGAAACGCGAAGAGTGGCATGTCTACCTTGGCTTTTAGCGCTTTGACAATTGACTGTGTAAGATCGAGCTTGTGTGAACCGTAGCCACTTTTGCCCATGACGGCAAGGTCGTCAGTTGTGACGAGACCTTTAAATCCAATGGTGTTGCGAAGGTATGTGACCGATTTCGGATTGATACTTACCGGGTCGCTTCCCCAACTTGGCAGTACGAAGTTTGCGAGCATGACTGCGGCGCCAGTTTTGTTACCAAGTTTTGTGTATGGGATGAGATCCTGCTTGAACTGATCGATGTTTGATTTGGAATTCGGCATCACAACGTAAGTGGTGTCGGTGTTGCCAGTGTTGCTGCCGATACCTGGGAAGTGTTTGAATGTGACGCCTACTTTTTGTGAGATGACTCCGTCTGCCCAGGCTCCCGCTTTATCAGCGATAGTATCTGGGTTAGATGAGAATGATCGGTCATATGGGGAGATTGCATTTTGTAAACCGGTGTCAATGTCGAGTACTGGGCCGAGTACCGTTGTAATGCCCAGTTTATTGAGCCTCGTACCGGTGTCCTTGCCGGCGGCGAGTACCTGCGAATTACTCATTTTTCCAAGCTGTTTTGCTGAAGGCTCTGCGCCTTTTGGTAGCATGCGATAGATTTGTCCACCTTCATCATCGGTTGCGACAATGAGCTGTGACTTCATGCTTTTATTAATCTCATCAATATCCTTTTTAGGGAGTTTTGATGGGTCTTGGATATTGAGGTACACGCCACCAAGTTGATATTTTTGGGCTGTTGCTTTTAGGTTGCCTATAGATGAACTATCAAATCCTACATTGAGAATCTGACCAATCTTTTGCTCGGTTGTGAGCGGTGTGTTGCTCCCGTCGCCACACTTTTTTGCATCTGGATCGTAGATTATAACGTCGTTCTTTGCGCGAAAGTCTTTGCCTGCTGTAGCGTAGCTTAACGGAGCGACAACAAGACTTGTCACTACTACTGTAGTAACAATGCGAAGTATACTATTAGTCCATTTTTGCATTTACGAAATCTCCAAATACCTGCTGTGGTATACCTTTCGAATATGTATCTGATGCATTAAATGTGGTTGCTGGCCCGAGGAGTACTCTCATATTGTTTGCGCTGAGTGATGGATCATTAATTAAAACTTTCGTTGTTGCGCTATCTATCCATGCCATATACCAGTTGTTGGCAAGTCGCTTTACTTTCAATAGTTTGAACGTCGGCTCGCCCTTACTGTCGTGAAGGTATGAATTGCTTTTTGCGATAGCGGCTGCAACTTCGTCGTTGCTGCGCTCTGGCGGGTTATTAGTGAGTTGCTGGGAGTTTGTATTTGATACACTGTTTAAAATTGACACTACCACAATCGGCACTACGATGAGTGATATTATGAGGCCTATAATGATTCTAATCGTTGTTTTTGACATACTTTTATCCATTCGGGAACGCGTTATCGTCTACTGATGGGAGATTGTAGCAATGTGAATTATCGGGGTCCATTTGTTGGTCTTGAGGTGCGCAACTGAAACTACCGTTGTGATTGGAGATATTAACATACGCTGCGTAGGTCTCATCCTTTTCTGGGATGTCAACGTACATGCTATAGCCGCCCGCATCGTCGTAACCGAGGTCTTGGCGAACAGCAGCGGTGAGTTTTTGCGCGTCTGGGCCGTATTTTTGTCGTAAGATGAATGCTAGTTGATTCTCGAGGTATTTTGCTGTGGTTTCATCGATTGCGCTCGGCATGTACTTTATAGTAATCGAGAGCTGTGCTGCGGCCTTCGCTCGCTCTTCGCTACTCGCGTCCCTTAGATTGGTTGTTTTAAGGTTAATCGGTTGGTTTTTGAGATATTGCACAACGCCGAGTGCTCCAAGCGTAATAATGACCAAAACGCCGATAGCAATGAGTAGCTTTTTATTGCGCAGAAGACTTTTAAGTATGTTATCTTGCATTAGTTTGATGCTCCTCCCCTATGGACACGTGCAATTGCAACAACACTAGCTTGTGAGTATAGTGACTTACCTGCTGCCGTGGTTGTGCCATACTTACCTGGCCCACCAGCAGCGTTATAGTCTTCGATAGTAATCTCGCCATTATTGTTAGATAGGATCACAAATACGTGCCCCGCCGAGTTGCTTGAGTTTACACTCACAATGTCTCCCGGCTGAGTGTCGGCTAGGCTTTTCACTGGATCGGCCATTTTATTCGCAATTAGTGCCGGTGCCACCTGGTTTCCGTTACCCATTGCGAGATTCGAGCCAAAGCCTGGGAGCGGCTTGCTTTGAAGTAGCTGCTCGAGGTTGCTGCCATCTGGCTTGAGGAGAGCTCCATACCACTGTTGTGCGGCGCGCCATGCGGCGAATGAAGCACATTGGCCTGGGAGCATGCCGAGCCATGCGTGACCGCCAGAACATGCTTTCCCGGTAGCTTTGATGCAGCCTTCAGCAATTTCCTTAAATTTAGCAGGTACGTCATCTTGCCCGCTTGTGCCTGCCGCTGCAGATGTTGTTGAGCTTGTGCTGTCACCGGTGTCATCAGGCGATACTTGCCCGATAAAGCGGATGGCATCATCGTAGAGTTGATACTCTGGTTTGTAGTTTTTGCCACCACTTATACACGTATCAGTGTCGTATAGGTTCGTTCCTTCTTCGTTTTCAAATTCTGGATCCGGCTGGGTTTTTTCCGGGTTGTGACATTTTTGCGCGTAAGCATCAAGGTCTGTGCCGGCGATGATACTAAGCTGTGGGTCGCCTGTCGTCGGATCGTTGCCGGTGTATGACACTTGCGGATTTGGCACATCAACCAGTTTATCGAGAATATCTTGGAAGCTGTATTGTTTCTGGAATATTACCTGAGGGCTACCGGTGGTCGTAACGGCAATACTATTGTCTTGATAGTATGGGTCTTGTACCTGGTCGCCAATTTCTTTCGGTGTTGGTTGCGTGTCATCGGCGTGTGCTGCGAACATGCTTGGCAGATTGAATGGAAGCGACGCGACTGAAAGTAGTGTCGATGGTAGGCTTAGCGATGCCGAAATGCCAATTGTTTTCTGTACGCCGAACATTGCTGAACCGAGCATCGAATACGGATTCTTTAGATCGAAAGGCGTATCTTTTGCCTGGTATTGCATCTCTGCAACGTAGGCATTGTTGTATGTTTGCTGTGTTTCTTGATATGCCGTTGCCTGGGCATATGTTGCCATATTACCACCCGATGCAATACCGTTTGAAGACTCGTATTGATTCCAGCCAGTACCAAGTGCATCAAATGCTGAGAACCCATTTTTTATAAAGCCTGCTATATTGCCGCCCGCAAGTGTGTCGATGATATAGCCCATACCAAACGCACTTGCGCCAGCGGCGAGTAGGCCCACCTTAGTCCAGTTATCCATACCTTTCCACATTGTCGTGAAGGCACTCCAGGAGCTTTTTGAGGCATAGCGTAGTAATCCATCTTCACTAATTTTTTCACCTTCTTTTTTAAGGAATGCTTTGATTGCGTCCTTGCCTATACTCTCGGTGACTTTTTTGATGGCTGTTTGGAATCCAATTTTAATAGAGGCCATAACACCCTCTTCGGCAGCGATGCTGCTCCCTCCACTGAAGAATCCAACAACAAGCGAGCCTACGGTTGCTGCGATTTGCACACCTACGTTTTGTGCAATACTACATACCGATTTTAGGAATGTTCTACCTGAGGTTGCGCTACCACTTGCAAGCCCGACAGAGGCGTACTTTGCAACCTGGCCAAAGATACTGTGTACTGCATGCATCGTCATGTAAAGCGCAAGCATCGCTTGTCCGCCGAGCGCGGAGACCGAGCTCGGCTCGCTTGAAAGTGTACCACTGAATAGGAATGCGGCATACGATGTTTCATCAAATGATTGGCCTGTCGTCGGGTCTTTTTGTTGGATAAGGTTCATTAAGTATTGTGCAGATTGGCCATCATCATCACCCGCCTTTGCTTTCTCAATTGTGGCGCGAAGTGTCATGGCGAAGCGCACGATATTAGCGAGTGCTACCGTCCGAGCAAGAACATTTGCAGTGTTTGCGACATTGTAAATAGTGCACATTGTATCTACCGGTCCAAGTGCGTTTACGTAGCCCCAAATTTTACCCCCAAGACCCTTTGTGGCGTCACCGGCTAGGTCCGTGCCCTCTCGGCCCATTGCCTGACCGAGGTTGCCATTATTGCTATCTGCTGCTAGTGTAGTGCTAATGTCTCCGTTTGCGAGTGCTTGCGTTTCGGCTTCGATTTCACTCTGGAGGTCGCCTGCGAGCGCAGTAGCTTTTGCTTTCTCATCGGCATTAGGATCTACGCCATCTTTATTTTTCTCTTCCTGGGTATTTTGGGCTGATGCGTGACTATCGGCCCCTTCAATAGATTCGGCCATCAGCTTCTTATTTCTCTCTTTGTCGTCTTTGCCCGATAAGTCTGGATTTGGATCTATCTTAAACAAGCTTTTTACCTTGGCGGCGAAGCTGCTCTTTGCGGATTTCCAGTAGGATCCCTTTGTGAAGAGCATGGAGCTACTAAATGCAGCATTCGTGCGCATGGCATTGTTAAATTCAGCACCGGCATGATATGTTTGGCCCTCAAATTTTACGGCCGTGAAGGTGGTTTTCTTTGTGACTGAGTTATATTTAGCTCCCTCAAAATCAACACCATTCGCCTTTAACTCTGCGATCTCTGACTCGCGCAAACCTTTAATCTTGTTAGCAGATGAGGATACACTACCTTTACTGGTGAAGAGACGGAAGCCTGTATAGTCATTCTCGTATTGTTTGAGGCCGTTCATCATACTCTTTGCATCTTGGTTGCCAAGAATCGAAAATGGCAACGATGCAGCACCGAGGAACGGTACCGCAGCACCCCCACCTAGCAATAGGACAATTGCACCAGTGGCTCCCTTTTTCTGGAAGACAGCTTTCATTTTCTGGCCAAATGCCTTTAGGCCACCTTGAGATTGCGACGATTGTTTACCGGTGACATTGTTTGCCCATCCGCCACCCGTGCTTTCACGGTCGCGCACGTCATCGCCAAGATCGTTTGATGACTCATTTTGCTGGCGTGCCTCGGAAGGTGCGCTGTCATTGGAGCCAGATTTCTCCATCTTGCTTAGTTCGCCTGCAGACTCAAATCTATTCTGCCAGTGTTGTTCGCCTGGGTTTAAGTCTTTTGAGTTAGGATCATCAGCTGCCATATCTTATGTATGCTTTCGCCTATGCGTTCCCTTGCCCGCTATTCTGACCTTGGCCATTTTGCAGCAGTGCTTGTGGATTTGTCGTGATCAATCCCGTCTCGGTCTCACTTGCAATAATCTGTATATGTACGTGATTTTGCCCAGCGAAGAATAAGCCCTGCCCTACTGGGAAGTTGGCGAGACGCTTGCGTTCTTCTTCGGTAAGTTTGAACACGTCCGAAAGTACATCAACCGCGCTTGAAGATTGCTTCAATAGGAGCTGCATGCTGGAGTTTGCAACGATAGCGCGCCCCATTTTACTACCCATGAAGTCTTCGACGTCCTGGGTGATGGTAGTTAGCCCCAGGAAGTACTTGCGGGCACGTTTTGCGAGGCTGAAAAGGAAGTTTGCTGAATCGTCATATTTCATCAACTGCCAAGCCTCATCTACGATGAGCATACGCTTGCGCTGGACGGTTCGTGTAATGTTCCAAATGTGGCTTAGCACGATATACATTGCTACCGGCCGAAGTTCATCTTCGAGGTCGCGAATGTTGAATACAACCATGTTGTTGTTGATGTCGATGTTACTTTGCTGACTGAAGATACCGGCAAATGTACCGCTGGTGTATTTGCGGAGGCGCTGTGCAAGTTGTGGCCCCGTTCCTCCCATGTGGAGTAGTGTGTCGTAGAGGTCGCTAATTGTTGGTGGTACTGAGTTGTGGGTGAGCGGGTCGCTTGTGATACCGACGCGGGCGTAGGTGTCAATAAGTCCTTGGTCGAGGTCGGCTTCCTCTGCCGGGGTAAGTCCGGCCATAACCTGGCCGTTTGCTGCCATTTGTGATCCGCCGAGCATCAAGCGTAAAAGTCCGTGCAGTGTCACAAGATTAGCGCGGAGTGCGTCATCTGCTTCGTCGCTATCGATTACTCGTGGTAAGTCGAATGGATTGATACGCGTATCGCTACTGAGGCTGAGGCGAATATAGCTACCGCCTACCGCATCAGAAAGCTTTTGATACTCGTTTTCAGGATCAATAATCAGGATATCCGCGCCAAGCATCATGCTGCGCAAGGCCTCGAGTTTTACAGTAAATGACTTACCCGCACCAGACTTTGCGAATACTACCATGTTGGCGTTTTCCAGGCTATAGCGGTCGAAAATGACAAGGCCGTTATTATGCATATTGATACCATAGAGAACGCCTTTTTCCTGAGTAAGGTCGGCGCTTGTGAATGGGAAGCTTGTGCTGATTGCGCCAGTGTTCATATTACGGCGGATCTGTAATTGGTCTGCCATTTGAGGGATGGTACTGTTAAGTCCCTGTTCTTGTTGGCTGGCTGCGGTCTTCGTGTATACCAACTGTTGGCCAAAGAGCGTCTCGAGTGAGTGCTGCACAAACCCCAACTCTTCTAGGCTATCGGCATACATCGTTACGTATAGGCCGTATCGGAAGAAGCGTTCAGATCCAACCTGGAGCTGGTCGCGGAGTTCTTCAGCGTCTTGCAATGCTGCTTCTTTCGCTGGGTCGCGAGTGCGGCCCTTTTCGGAATTGATCGACATGTCTGCTTCGAGCTGTGTCACTTTCTTGCGAAGGTTATTGAGCACAACTTCAGTCTCAACCGGGTAGACAAACATACTAATATCGATTACCTGGTCGATATTGATAAGACCGGAGAGCCAACCGGTGTAAAGTTCGCGGGGGTAGCCATAAATATACATCGTGCGGCCATATTTGGTGCCGATACGGAAGTGGCTTGAGTGGATTTCAAGGCTGCTCGGTGCGATCAAATCGCGTAGCGTAGTCATACCCTTTAAAAAGGCTTGCTCTACCTCTGCTTGCTCGCGTGCGCGTTGCTGGGCGGCAATATCGACTGGATCTAGTTTTTTCTTAGCCACTATTGTTGCCCTCCGGGTTGCATAGGTGTTTGCGGTTGATTTGGCGATGATGCTCTGCGGACGTAGGTTGACGTTACGTTATTGAAATCTGTCAGTGGCTCGCGAACAGCAGTATCTGGGTTGTAGACATTGTAGTATAGCTCACCTAGCTGCTTAGTGTTGAGCTGTGTCGATTGTACACCGACCTGCATAAGCCCGCTGAGTACAGCGTCGACACGGTTTTTAATTTCGTCTTTTGCCTTTTCGTAGGTGACTTTATCGATTTTAGTGACTGTATTGGTGTTTTTCGCACCACCAAACACTTTGCCAAATAAACCTTTGCTCTGTTCAACAACATTCGACACATCCCCTGCTGGGAAGTATGGAATGACGATAAAGAAGCTCTTGTCCATGATGTTTGCTTCCTGTGCAAGTGCATCAATGAAGCTGATATAGTCATCCATCAAAACGTTTAATAGCATGTTGTCATTATTACGACGAATATCCTCGAGTTTATCAAGATACGGACCAATATCGACACGTTGTGAGCGAATAAATATCTGAATTGGGAAATAGAGTGCGTTTAAGAAGTTCTGGTAGCTAAATTCGACGCCCTCGCGTTCACGGGAACTCATAAGGTCGAAGTTGATCGATTTACATGCTATAACCGCCCTAAAGCTACCATCGGCCATAATTACCATGCTGTCACGAAGCTCAGAGAGTAGTAATGAGTTCTGAGTGGTTGATGCCTTTTTCTGTGCAGGCTGCTGAGTTTGAGGGCTTTGTGCAGGCTGTTGCTGTGGCACTTGTTGCATCATTGGTTGCTGTGGCGGCATGAATTGCTGCTCGGGCATTGGAGTGGCATTAAAAGATCCCGGTGCTTGTTGCATCGGTTGCTGTGGCATCTGATTTGCACCTGGCGCGTTTGGCGGCACATTCCCTCCCGTTATTACCTCTACTGCGACCTAGTGAAGTGAAATAAATACTTCACCGCTATCCTCGTCAGCTTTATGCTGGATTCGATTAGCCTCACGCTGGATCGTCTCGATAGATAAATCAGTGTTACTTGCAAGATTGATTATATCAGGTGAGATGGCCTTTTCGCTAGTAGCTGGAGGCACTTCAGCGGCTGGTTGGGGCTGGGCAATTGGCACAGGTGTTGGGCTACTCTGGACAGCGCCTTGAATTGGCAATTGTGATTCTTGTTCAAGGGGTTGAATTACCGACTGATGAATTGCATTCGGGTATGGATTAAATTGAACACTCGGATCGTTATATTGTGGCCTTACTGGCTGTGGTGCTGGGTTTTGTTGTGCTAATGATGCATACGGATCGGCAACGGGCGGTACATATATAGACTGAGGTTGTTGCGAAGTGGGCGCTTGTGTTGCTTGCTGCATGCGAGCCATCATCGACTGTTTGCGGCGTTCATCTGCTTGGTTAATCATCGCGCCAAGTGACTGAGAGACGCCGCCATTTACATCTAACACGTCTTCGGTTTGCTGGGCTTCAAAATATGCGTCAGAAATCATTGAGTTATTAGATGGTTGTGCCGTGTGGCGTACTGCCCACCCTTGCGTGTCGGCAATATCAGCAAGGTATGATAATCGTCTTTCAGCTTCGGTTTCAGTAATATCTTTTGTGCGCTGAATTTCTATTACCTTTGGTGCGGTAATTTCAATTAGCGACTCAATGCCATCTGGTTCCCAGGTGCGGCGACGTGGTTTGAGGTAGTACGATACTAATGCGCCAAGGTAAACTTCCATAGGCTGGTCTTTTCGCAGTGGCAGTGCAAGGGCGCCAAAGAAGAGAATAAATGGCAATGGGATGATTGCGAGCCCAATAAAGAGTTGGCTAAGCCCCCATGCAAGTGCAATTGAAATAGCAACGATAATTAAGTAAATAAACTGACGCAAACTAAAAGGGCCAAGAATCTTATCATCTGCCTCAACGTCCTGCGCCACCTTATAGACTGCCATACTGTATTTAGTATAGCATTAGCCCCTAGAAATAGCGGTTATTTACTCAGTCTAAAATACCAAGGTTTTCGTAGCATAAAGAGGAAGTTCACCTCTTTGCCATCGAGTTTCATAAGATGAGTGTGTTGGTGTTTCACACTTCGGTTACTTGAATCAACTGCGCGTGCATATATATTGTATCCTGCTGATTCATACTCATCCATAAGCTTTATAAACTCAATTGCTGCAGCGTCGCCAAGCTCCCCTATCTTGTCTGTGTGCTTTTTCGGCACCACCATGAGATGTTCAAGTACTTTTTGATTATCCCAGAGTGAGTACGGGACGCGGTTGCGAACGACTTTTAAGTATTTAGTTTCGCGTACAAACTGTTCATGGCCAGGCCCCATTTCACAAAATGGACAGCCCTTGATTTTATCTGCCTTAAGATAGTGTCTGTAAGAATGTTCCTCTTTTGTTGATCGCGGTACGGTCATAAGTAATTTTCTGCGCCTCTAGAGCGCCAGATAAGGTTGGTACTTATATACTTTAAAAGAAATATAGGTTCTGGTCAATATAAAAATAATGGCAAAAATTAAGATTTTACACACTCTTCTACCCCTGTTTTGAAGTCTAAGTAGTTTAGTGTAAATATTAACTACACTGAATAATACAAAATGAGACTAGCTTTAAGAGGCGGTAAGGTGTATACTTGCTCGAACAGTACGTTAAGGCATTGGTTGACTAGTAGTTACCTATCTGTGCTTGGCGTGTGTCTTGTAACTAGGGTTGGGTATTGACAATTAGGCTAAAATTTGCTATAACGAGACTGTCCATACGGTTAAACTTAATCGCAGTTTTTATTCACTGTAAAGGAGAACCAATACTTATGGCTGAACGAATCAATCGAGGCCACAACAAATTACAAGAATGGGGACTTAAGGGTGCTGCGATAATCGCTCTCGGTGCTGCAGGGTTAGGCCTTGTAGGATGCGGGAATGAGAAAGCAGGCGCGAGTCACGCTCCAGAAACTACCGCTTCGGCGTCGGCTACTCCAGGTTCAAATGAAAGTAGCCCAGCGCCAAGCGAATCAGCAAGTAATTCACCAGAGACGACCAAATCGTTTGAGATGGGCGAAACCGTACTTACCAACTCGTTAGTATACAACGAGTTAAGCAAACTTGACCAGACAGAAGTTGAGAAGAATTCACAATTGAGCTTCATGGAATTTGAGAAGCTCTCGCCTGAAGAACGCGCCATGGTGGCGCTTGTTTTATCAGATGCACACAGTAAAGATTATCTTGATGGTGTTAAAAACCTTGTGCAGCCTGGTAACTACGGCAAATCAATGGGTGAAATTCTTAACCCTGCGGAGAGCTATATACCTAAGGGTGTAGCCGATGCAAACGGGAATGTTAACGTCGCACAGGACATGTATTACTGGACATTGACTTCTACCCCTGAAGACGTTAAGCCTTCGAATAATGGTCAGCCATACTTTACGGTACAGTTTGAGCGTGCGATCGCCGCTGCTATGGCAAGTACAGGTGATCCTAAACTCCTTGAAGATGCTAAAAAGATCATGGGCGGCTCACTTTACCATGGTAGCGAGGGTGTTGCTAACGCGGATGGTCCTGCTTACGATGCAGAAGGATGGGGTCATCTCACTGAACGCGTGAATGATCTTCGCACTATGAATGAAACGAAAACCGACACCCTTAAGGATCTTGGCTTTCCTGATGCGGGCACCGATCGACATCACTTTGCAAATGCAGTAGGTGGCCCTTTTGACGGTTACCCAGCAAATGTTACGCTTGGATTTGAAGTTTACGATCCTACAACTCAGTCATTGCAAGAAGGCGTCAACAGTGATGGCGCCGGCGCAGCGGCGTATCAGGTTGTTGTATTTAAGGATAAGAATGGCCATCCACGGTCTACTTGGACTGAATCTGAGACTACCGCAAGTCCTGACGGCAGTGGTATTGGTGTGCTTGAGCCTAACCCTACAAAATAGTTAGCGCGGCGCAAGCCCATAAAAACACCGCTCGTTTCTCGGGCGGTGTTTTATAGTACTAGCTTTTTGTTACTGCATACGCTTTAATATTAGTATGTATAGGCGGGCGCTACTTCTTATAATGGCGGTGGTATTACCAGCGTCTGCTCTCGTGGGCGCTTTTCCGCAAACAGTAAACGCTGCCGGCACTCCTACTCCATATCTTGCTCCTGCAGCATTAGATGCAGCAAAGAAGAGTACAGAACGTAACTCACTAGGTATGTGTTTGGGCTACCGTGACGGTGCTGCTATTAAAAATAGTGACTATGGGTACGATATTAACCCGCAAGATCTTGCGAGTGGAAGTTGGTTCTCTGACTATACGCAGATTCGTCAGTGGTCTGATTATAATGACGGAGGCGATGGAACTAACTGCGATAAATTTAACGCTGGTAGTGCTTTACAGGATCTTGGGTTTGACGGCAATATCCAGGCTGCTTGTGCGCTTGGTATCGTGCGCAAGAATGGTAGCAACTGTGTTAACGGCGACGGCAATATGCGTTATGAAGGTAGCGGCAAGCAGGATGTTCTTAATCGTATTGATAAAACATATAAAGGTACACAATTCGGCAAAGACTACAGTGCTGAACAATACTATGTGATGGCGCTGAGCATTATTACGAGCGATAAAACTTGTAAGGCTTCTCCAATCTCGCTCGTATCGAGTGCCACTCCAGACCAGAAAGCACAATCTGATGCTACGATTACCATTGTTGGTTCAGATGGCGTGGCTACTCAAGTGCTGTATAAGTTTAATGGTGACAAGGGTAAGAGCTGGTCATTCAGAAACAAAAGTGGTGGTAGCACGGACTATATAACTGAGAAATGCGGTGAGCTAGCGGGTGTTGCTAACGATAATGCGAACGCATACGCCAAATGGGTCGGCGCTAACCAGCCTGGTTCTGCGGGCAACCCTGGCACGTGTGAACAATACGCCACACTTCAAGTCGGTGGTGATGCTGCGGCTAAAGGCCTTAAAAAGGACCAGTATAGTAAACTTCTAACCGCATGTAACGATGGTTTAGCAAACAAATCTACGCCAAACTACTGTAAACGTTACACTGCTGCCGATGAGAATGCCGCTTGTTTGTACGGATTTGGTACAGCACTGGCAAGTACTCCGACAGGTGATACTACCGATACCCCTAAGGCTGACGATAAGCCTACTTGTGGTATCCAAGGTATCGGTTGGCTCGTGTGCCCTGCGATGACATTCATGGCAAAGGTTGCTGATGTAGCCTACGACTTTATTGCTTCATACTTCCTTACTATTGACCCTAAGATTATATCGAACGCTCAAACGAAGGCCGCATGGGATCAGTTCCGTAATGTTGCGAACGTTGTATTTGTCATTGCACTTCTCTTTATTATCTACTCACAGGTTACAAGCTTTGGCATTAGCAACTACGGTATTAAACGTATGTTGCCGCGTATATTGGTAGCAGCGCTGCTCGTGAACTTATCGTATTACATATGTTCGGCTGCGGTTGATTTAAGTAACCTACTTGGGTATGCAATTCCACAGTTCTTTAAGGCGATTCCTATTGGTGCTGGCTTGCCGGACAGTGGTGGAGCGGCCAAGGCTGCAGGTTGGGTGGCGGTCATCGGTACCCTTATTGTTGGTGCGATTGGTATTGCGCTTGCGGTGAGCATCCCTGTGTTACTTGCGGCATTGCTTGCGATTGCCCTGATCGTGCTGATGCTGATTGCGCGACAAGCTCTCGTAGTGCTCCTTATCGTTGTTTCGCCGCTTGCTTTTGCTGCTTATCTGTTACCAAATACTGAGCAATGGTTTAAGAAATGGTATAAAATGCTTTTCACTCTCCTCATGCTCTTCCCTATTATTGGAACCGTGTTTGGGGCGAGTGCACTTGCTTCGCAGATTATTGCAGCTGCAGGAGCTGCTGGAGGTGGCCAGATAACACAGGTTATTGCACTTGGCGTTTCTGCTATTCCATTCTTTGTAGTGCCTGGATTACTAAAGGGATCGTTGAACGCTGCGGGTGCAATTGGCGGTAAGTTCCAAAATATGGCTAGTAAAGCGACAGGTAAAGTGGGATCTCAGGTTAAAAGCTCATCACGCTTAGGTGCAGGAGTGGCAGACATGAAGCGGTTCCGTGATCAGCAACGACAGATCAAGCTTGCGAAAGGCCGCGGTACGAGTCGTAGTGCACTCGGCGCGGTTGGCCGCGTCGTTGGCGGTAAGAAGTATAATGAGCGAGCTCGCCTTCATGCTGAAGGTCTTGAGAATAAAGAATATGAAGAAGATGTTAAGGCGGCTGGAGAATATCAGGCGCGCCATACTTCATTTACAGAAAAACAAGCTATTGCTGCCGGAGAGACTGGAGCGTCAGAAGCTGAGCGTGATGCTGCAATTCGCTTCATGATGAGCAACGGTAATTTCAACGAACGTCGTGCTGTTCTTGAAAGTGTAGGTAGCATGACTGGCGGGTTGCGTCGCTCGGCTATTAACGGTGCTCGCGCAAAGGGCGATACGGGTGTGTATGGTAGTCGTACGCTTGGCGCACTTGAAGACAGCACTAACGATGGCTCTCCTTCAAACATGACTGCTGATGCCGCTCGAGCTGCGCTTAATGCCGGTACTACTGATCGAATTAGTACGGGAGACCTTGCACCTGAGACATTCACGCGTGATGCACATACCGCGAGGTACGTAGCTGAGCAGGCTGTGAACGCAACTCCTGATCAGCAAACACAATTTGCTCAGAGTCTTACAAACTATGCAGCAAGTGACCAAGGCAAGAAGACTGCAGCTTCTGTCCAGGGGCATATCGATACGGTGGTTGGTAATGCACCTGCGGGATCGGTGCAGCCAGCACCTGCAACACCAATAGCTCCTGCTGGTCCGCAGCCAGCGCCTGCTCAGCCGCAGAATACGACAACGCTTACTATTCCGCATGGTGGCGGCAACCCGCCTGCTTCACCTCCTCCAGCTAACCCGCAGGCTCCGCCTCCAGGGATGACACAGCGTGCGAGCGGTTTGTTTGTACCATCGAATATGAATAATGGCGGTAATAATACTCCACCACCCCCTCCTCCGCCGAGCCCTTAAGCATAAAAAACCGCCATGTAGGCGGTTTTTTATGCTTCTTATCAGGTCTTATGCGGAGTACTGCACCCGTGCTTTCCCCTGTTAGGAGGGGTACCGGGTAATGCGGGCGGGGCTTTGGTATTGCTAGCCCTTAAGTCGCGCGTTATCAGGGCGAAGCCCCATATGAGCTTCGCGTGCTTGATGTCGTCCCTGCTGAGCATCTTGCCGTCACCATCTAGATTTATGTCAAATCTCTCCTCTGTTTGGAATATATATTAGAGGTTTTTGCCAAGGTGTATATGCTCTAGACTCAGCCGCTTCCACATAGTTTCTGGTGTGTAGGCACCGGACATGTACTCATTTTATGTTAGATATTGAACGCATATGTTAACAAGACAAGCATAGTTTATTTTGTTACTGTAGAATTATCCTATCGGTCGAAGGGGTTTATTTCATTTCACCGATGACAGGATTTTCACCTTGCCGTTGCATTGCTGATACTACGGCATCGCTATAGATAGAGAACCGCTCAATGACACCTTGCTTGACTTGGCTCAGAGCGCCAGGGTTCGTGCGGATACCGTTAATAATTCGCATGTAGGCATCGTGGTCGTTAGCGTGGAGCTGTTCAAGTGCAAAGTGCTGCGTAGAGGCATTTTGACCGGCGAATGCTGCTGGAGATAGGTTCTTCCATGTACTCATGTCGTTAGCGAGCTCGTTGAAGGTCTTGTACCGCGCAGTACCGTCTGCATTCTTCATAACGTTGCCAGCAGCGTCGAAGTGTGCAGAGTTCGTAAGGTAGAACTCGATGTCCTTACCTGCAGACATAATCTTGCCTTCTGTGCTAAGGATTTCTTTAAATGCCTGTAGGTCATCTTTAGCTACGAGGCTTCCACCATCGTTACCGAGCTCACCAAGAACCTGGCGTAACTTACCAATACCAGGACCGCCATTCTTAGACATAGCCTTTGCGTATGCAACCTTCTCAGCGAGGTCGGTAGAGTTGAGGAGCTTGTCGTAGAGTTGGTTGTTGTCTGTTGAAAGAGCCCAGTCCATTGTGCTACCAATGTTCTTAATGTCATCCATAAGCGCTGCAGATACTTCAGACTTTGTCTTAGCGAGAACGGCGTTGCGTCCGGCTACGCCCTTTATACCACCTGCGTATTCAACGATAGCCTTTCCATCAACAGTAATGGTGTTTGCCTTAAGGGCTTCACGGGTGTTTTCGGCGATGACACGATCCGCCATGCCTTTAGCGGTTACCGAAACAGCGGCTTCAAGCGTGTCTTTCTTGAGGTCGTGAGCTATATTGAGCATACCACCTTGGGCGTGCATATCTACGCCACGAAGATTGAGAATGTGTTCAGATTTGTGACCCTGTGCGGCAACTTCGGCATCAACCTTATCAAGTTTTGCTTTTGCTACAGCAGCTTTTGCTTCACTTGCCTTCACGTTAAGGTTTAGCTCGTATAGCCCTGGGTCGGTACGTACAGCATTATCCCAGTTAGCTTGGTGGGTGTTTTCAATACGCTTCTTTTCAGCCTCAACAACACGCTTTGCGCGGTCGACGTCATGGCCCGCGTGTGAATCCTCGAATTCATTGTGAACACGAGATTTATCGATTTCAGCCATCTGCTGGCGGCGAGTAAGCTGGTGACCTCCGTCACTGCGGAGTAATGAATTATCGATTTCCTGCTTTTCAACGCCTAGGTGCCGTGACTGTAGTTCAAGCTGGCGACCGCGTGTGCTGTTTGCGAACACATTATCTACTCGCTGCTTTTCGTTTGCAGCACTTCGGTTCATTGCTTCGATGGTCTGACCTTGGCGAGTTGCTGCGAAGCGGTTATCCGCCATTGACTCGTAGGCTTTACGCTTGCCATCAATACGACGACGGCGAGTGTCGAGCGCCTTGGTCGCGTGGTTGAGAGGGTTGCGGTTAAAGTAGCGGTTTTGGCCGGCGAGTACCTTGTTTTTACGTTCCTGGGCCATGCCCTTCGACCAGTTCTTGGTGCGGTCGAGTAATCCACGGTTTGGATTGTTAACAATACCGGCAACTTTACCGATAAGGTTGCCGCTGAATTTGATGAGGAGTGGCGTAATAACGATTGGCGCAACCTGTACGGCCATACCGAGGATAATTGTAATAAGATTACCGTTGGCACTTTGGATAATTGCCATACCGGCAATCTGTGCACCACTGAATATAACCGAGAAGATTGGGAACAGCAGCAGCATCGTCATCAACGTTTCGCGCCATTTATTGAAGTATTTTTCGGTATTCGGCATTGTGTATGCCACAAATGCAAGCGGAGCAACAATGATAAGAATCGTGATAAGTGCTTGGCGCGCGGCAAGCACGAGGAGTGCAACGAGTGCAGACATGACTACGCCCAGTAGGATCGGGATAAGTAGGAATATAGTACCGCTTACCGTATTCGCTGCGACGAAAAGTCCACCACCGATCACTGCACCAGTGGATAGCGCCACTGTTGCAACCTGCTGCCATGAAGGGATTTTGCCCGTGTAGTTACTACCGACGCTGAACTTGTCCATTAACGATACGAACATATTATGGATTGAGTAACCGAGGAAGTTTGATGCGTCGACTGCTGCGGCGCACACCCAGAATGAGGCATTCACTAAGATTGCTGCGATGATAAGGCGCGGCAACATGTTCTTTACGCTGTAGTTACTGAGCCCAAGGTTGGTGATCTGTGAATAGACAATCACCATGAATACGATAACGAAGGCCACATTTGCGATGTCGCGAACCGTCGCCCATAGCTGGTAGATTGAGGTATTAGTGTCGTTGGTGACTGTCTTTACCTCGAGAAATCCAGAAATGATACTGTAGATTTTGTCCATTCCCTTGGCAATGAAGTTGACCGCTGGGCAGACGAACCAGCCAATGCCAGTCATTGTTGAGTTGTCGCATCCTGATTCTTGCTTTGTGGAGTCGGTAGCGCCTTGATTTTCGTCGGCGGCGATTGTAATCTGGGTTGGCTTTGAAGGATTTGTGTATTTATCTGGTGGCGTGGTGTAGTCGTATGACTCGTAATATCCTGACGTTGCCTTGGTGGCATCACCTGTCACGAAGATGAAATAGGCCTTACCTGCATTATCGGTGTAGCGGTACCCTGTTGTATCAGGAGCTTTGCTTGTAATATCACTTGGCAATTCGGCTGTCGTTACCTTTGAGTAGCTATTGCTTTGGTAGACGATGCCATTACCGTTGCGTGTTGCACCATCATCGGCGTAGGCGGTTTGTGTTAGTAGTGAAGCTACGCTGAAGAAGGTCATTAAGAAGGTTATGACCAAGACGGAAAAACGCTGCAGCGATAGTCTACCCTGCAGAACACTTATGCTTCGTTCCCACATATCTGTTAGATATTACCATTTTTGACTAAAAAAGTCAATACATTAGACCATATTCAAGCTGGTTATGGTATAGACTACTTTACAGACGAAAGATGTATCTATACTATAGTGATATAAGGAATTCACCATGAAATCAAAAGCAGCCCTATACATCATTTCCCTTCTTGCGACAGTATCCATCGGGTTTAGTAATTTTGACCAGCCAGCGGCAGCACTTACCTGCACCGTATTGCCACAAAGTATCTGCGACAAAGCTCAGTCTAATAAGGCGAGTGGCAATACCTCTGAGACCTCTGCGGTACTTGCACTCTTGCAGTGGGTAATCAGTATTCTTACTGCGGGTGTTGGCGTTGCGGCTGTCGCGGCGTTTATTTTCGCTGGTATTACCTATGCCAGCGCCGATGGCAGTGCTGAACAGGTTAAGAAGGCGAAGTCAATCATGCAGAACACAGTTATCGGACTTATCGTGTTTGCCGTAATGGCATTGGCATTGCAGTTTATTATTCCTGGAGGTGTCTTCTAGTGCGTAGGTTTCTTGTGTCGCTCATGATGGTCTTTACCTTGGGCGCTGCGACGCTCGCGCCGGCTATAGCGGTTGGTGATACTGCTTATGCAGCATGTGCTGATGGACCTATCCTTGGTATTACTCGTTGGTATCGGGGGCTGCTTGACGGCAGTTGCAACATTAAAGCTCCGGGTAACGGCAATAATGATCTCGCGGTATTTATCACCAAGATTGTCTTGAATGTCGTTCAGGCGGGGTTGGCAATTGCGGCGTATGTTACAGTCTTCTTTATCATTAAAGGCGGATTTAACTATATGACGAGTGCTGGATCGCCGGATGGTATGAAGAGCGCGAAAACAACGATTACGAATGCCGTGATTGGTCTTGTGATTGTGCTCCTTTCGGCGGTTATTGTTAATACAATTGCAGGGATTCTATAGATGATTGCACCATATTTATACTATGCAGCAGGTTTAATTAATCAGAAGGCGTCGGGTATTCCGGATGCATCGGGCTTCAGTATCAAAAACATACTGAATGCTGTGTATTTCTGGGCGGGGGCTATCGCTGTTATTGTTATTATCGTGGCAGGCTTTTACTATGTCACCTCTGCTAATAACTCTTCACAGATTGTTCGTGCCAAAAACGCAATCTTCGCTGCCGTGATTGGTCTTGTGATTGTGCTCCTTGCCTTCGGCATTACTAATATTGTTATTTCAGGAGTATCATAATGAAAATGCGGATACTTGCCATAGCTGCTGTACTTGTAGGGCTTTTCGCTATCAATGTTGCTGTCGCACCAATAAGTTCAGCGGCTGTTGATGTATTTGGTGGTTGTACGAATGGCGTTGACTGTAGCTCAGTTAAGACAAAAACAACGCTTAACACACAAATTTGGAACATTATTCGTACGGCGCTCACTATTTTGGGTGGCATCGCTGTTATTGTTATTATTGCTGGTGGTATTATGTATGCAACGTCAGCCGGCGACCCGAGTAAGGTGACGGCGGCGAAAAATACGATCCTATACTCTGTTATTGGTCTTGCGGTTGCAATGTCGGCAGCAGCTATTATCACCCTTGTTAATAATTATTTCGGATAACCGTAAAGGAGAAATTATGAAGAAGAAAATCCAATCAATTATTGCAGCATTTGTTCTAAGTGTTGGCTTTGGTACGATGATGCTCGCACCTGCTACTTACGCGGCCTGTAGCGATGCAAAGAGTTGTGTGACTGATGGTCTTAAGGCGACCGGTGGTACAAGCTCTAAAACGAGTGTTACCGATATTTTTAAGACAATCGTTAACGTGCTTCTCTTCGTGATTGGTGCTATCTCTGTCATTATGATCATTGTGGGCGGTATAAAGTACACCACATCAAATGGTGACAGCTCTCAGGTAACAAGCGCCAAGAATACGATTATGTATGCGGTTGTTGGTTTGCTTGTATCGATGTTTGCCTATGCAATCGTCAACTTTATCGTTACTAGATTCATATAAAGTGCTTAACAGTAAGCGATTCTTCTGGTATAACTATAATAAAGCCTATAACGAAAGGAATTAAATAATAATGAAGATTAACATTAAGCGACATCTGCTTGCCCTTTTGGCAGTGCCTGCCTTAGCGTTAAGCGTATCTGCGGTTGCAACTCCAGCGTTTGCTGATTGTACCGGTACCGATACTAATGACCTCAGTCTTTGTGGCGGTGCGTCATCATCACAAGGTAACGACCAACCAACTAACCTTTTTGGTTCTGGCGGTATCTTCCAGACAATTACTAACGTATTACTCTTTGTGATCGGTGCGGTCTCAGTAGTGATGCTTATCATCGGTGGTGTTCGTTACACAATCTCACAGGGTGATAGTTCTGCTGTAACGAGCGCTAAGAACACAATCCTCTACTCTGTTATTGGTCTTGTTGTTGCGATTCTTGCTTATGCAGCCGTCAACTTCGTTATCGGTAGCTTCGTTAAGCAGCAATAGTTAGAATAATTCTGCGAGAAAATAGACCACTGAAAGGTGGTCTATTTTTGTGCTTCTGAGTGTATGGACATTTATGAATGACAACACATCTTCGTCTATCGGTGATACATTCATACATAAAAATACTGCCACCTTCTTTAAAAGGTGGCAGTATTTTGTAGCTTTGTTGATTACAGAATCGTAATTTTCTTAGCTTGTTCTTGCTTGATCTTTGAGAAGCTGATAGTGAGCACGCCATCCTTGAGAACTGCTGCTACCTCATCTTCTTTAACTTGTACAGGAAGTGCGAGCGTGCGGCTAAATTCGCCCCAGTAACACTCTTGGATGTGCCAGTTGGTTACCACTGCGTCATCGCCGCTGCTTAGGGTGCCACTGATTGTAAGGATTCCATCAGAAATGCTTACATCAAGGTCTTCTTTGTTCACACCTGCGGTGCGAGCTTTTACGACGAGCTGTTCGTCGGTTTCGTACACGTCGACTGCGAGCTGGCCAGGAAGATCATCGTCTGATTCGTCCCAGGTTGCTACGTTTTCTTCGACTGGTTGTTGTGCAACGGTGCTTGGTGAGTCGTCTACGAGGCTGTCATCATTCAGGAATGCTGCAGCCAGTTCGTCCTCAATCAAGAGATCGTCATTTTGCTTACGTGCCATTGATATCCTCCACTTTTCTCTTTGGCTGGTTTGACAAATAGTCTGACATCATTATAACTAAGGTAAGCATCATTATCAATAACAAGGGTAGTTCACACGTAAAAAATACAATGCCAGGATACCTTGTAAACCTGCTCGCACCCCACTACTGTTGCTCTTGCGGAGAGATTGGAGCCGTTTTGTGTGACCGTTGTAACTATGACATCACATGTGAGCCGTATGAGGCATGCATACTGTGCCACAATATCGCTAAACCTACTGAAAACTTATGTAATAGTTGCTCGGCTGCGTTTTCGCACGCATGGGTGGTGGGCAGTAGGACGGATGTGCTGAAAAAAGCAATAGATGATTATAAGTTTGAGCGAGTAAGGGCCGCGTATAAAGTTTTTGCAGGGCTATTTGATGCGACGCTACCGAATCTGCCGCCCGATATAGTAGTGGTGCCAATCCCTACTATTGCAAAGCATGTGCGAATGCGCGGATACGATCATATGCGTTTAGTCGCGCGTGAATTTGCTCGGGTTCGTAAGCTTACTTACTCCCCTTGCCTCTACCGGGCTACTTCAACAATGCAACGCGGGGCGAGTCGTGCTGTGCGACGTGAACAGGCTGAGGTTGCCTTTGCAGCACGTGATGTACACTCGAGCGCTCGCTATTTGATTGTTGACGATGTGTCTACAACTGGCGCGACGCTCGAATATGCGACTCGGGTTTTATTGCGGGCGGGGGCCCGGGAAGTGTGGGTGGCGGTAGTTGCCACGCAACCACTAGAAAAAAGTCACGATATCTGATAAAATACGTCAGTACTCACCTGGAGAGGTGACCGAGTGGTTTAAGGTACTTGTCTTGAAAACAAGCGTGGGGCAACTCACCGCGAGTTCGAATCTCGCCCTCTCCGCCAAGAAAAAACACCCTTCTACAGGGTGTTTTTTCTTGGCTTTGACTGTTTCCTGCCTGCTATACTAAGCTCAATGAGCTCTATTAATAGTTGGTACATGCGTGCCAGTCACCTCTATCTCCTTAACTCGCCTGTTCTCTATGTTCTTATCTTTACGCTCTTTTTTGCAAGATCATTCTTTAATCTCGATCCTGATTTTGGTTGGCATCTTGCTTCGGGCCAGTATATTTTAGAGCACGGAGTTCCTTATTGCGACATCTATAGTTATACGATGTCGGCGTTTCCTTGGATTCACCATGAATGGTTAGCTGACATTGGTAATTATCTTGTATACCACTATTTAGGCGGTTATTTTACGCTTTCGGCTGTATATGCGGGTATGTGGACGGCTGCAATATGGTTGCTTGCGCGAGCGACGAAACACCGCCTTCTTGTATTTCTTGTAGTTGCCTTGCTTTTGCCATTTGCTGGCATTAGGGCTATTACTTGGACGGCGCTTTTATCGTCCGTGCTTATTGTTTTATGCCAATCAAAACGTCCAAAGACGACTTACTTTATCCCTGTTGTTATGTTGCTTTGGGCGAATGTGCATGGATCATTTGTTGTAGGAGTTTTGTATCTCGCATGGCGCTTGTTAATGAAGCGAAGTGTGGCTAATGTGCTGGTTCTGCTTGCTTCGGTGCTTGTTACATTTATTACGCCTTATGGGATTGGCATGTATGTTGAGGTTGTTCGTACGGTAACTGATAGCTCTTTGCACGCAAATATATCCGAGTGGCTGCCACTGCAGCCAAGCGTTGGCGTCGGTATATTTGCTGGGATATGGATGGCTGTGCTTATTTTAACGGGCAAGACGGCATTTTGGAGGCGATTTCTACGCTTTGAGACGATACTTCTTGTGATGTCGTTTACGAGCGCTCGTCACACGGTTTTGTTCTTACTATTTGCACTACCTACTGTGCTTTCGGGCGCTGACGCGCTTCGCGTGCCTGTTAAAGCAGCTGCTGTTAAGCGACTTATGACGGGGTTGGTGTTTTTACTTGTCTGCGTGTGCATACTTTTCGTTTTCAAAGCATTTGCTGGGCATTCGTTGAACCGCGAGGCGACATATCCAGGTGCTATTGCAGCTACTTTGCGTTCTGAACCTTGCGATGGGAATGTGTTTGCACATTATAATTATGGCGGTTATCTTATATGGAAAGTTCCAGGTGAAAAGCTGTTTATAGATGGTCGAATGCCTAGTTGGAGTCTTAATGGGCAGAATATTATGGCAGAGTATATAAAAGTCACGAAGGATAGTTCTTACCGGGCGCAGGAGTTTTCGCGTTACAATATTCGCTGCGTCGTGTGGAATCGTAGCGATTCGTTTGGAAAAACACTCCAGCGCGAGGGCTGGAGTGTTGAGAAGTCTGAAAAGAACGGTACGATACTACTGCGTCGATGAGCCGTAGCTTGACGATCCGTTAACGGATCCATCGCTCGATGTACCTGATGGAACGAAGCTATTAATAACGAAGTTGACGGCTGCATATGCGAGGATGGCGATGATAATACCAACCAATGAGTAGAGGATGGTGTTTTTTGCTGCCTGTACCTGTGATGCGTCACCACCGGAAATAACATAACGAAGACCGCCGATAACAATCATGATGACTGCGATTGCGCCAACGATAAAGAGAAGCACACTGCTGATTTCTGAGAATACACCGCTATTACCAAAAAGGTTAAGTGGCTGCTGAGCGCCGCGGGCAGAGTTTGCACCGTCAGATATTGTGCCGATTGCACCGGCTTGCGCGACAACGCCTAAGACACCAACACCGATTGCTGCAACTAGGGCGGTTGTAAGGGTTAGTAAACGTTTCATAGTATCTTCTCCAGAGAGCTTACTTGATTTTGCTATTCTTTAGTATACACTGTTTTTGTTGGTGTATATACCCCTGTACTCAAGAGTGCAGATATGCTACACTAGCTAAAGCCAACGCGCTCGTAGCGAGCCCGTTCCATACATGGTATGGAGGAGTACCCAAGTGGCTGAAGGGGACGGTTTGCTAAATCGTTAGTGTGGGGAGACCTGCAGCGGGAGTTCGAATCTCCCCTCCTCCGCCAAGAAAAGAAGATCCTTAGGGGTCTTTTTTTCTTGGTCGCGTCTCCTTCGCCTCGATATTTAACTAGCTGGTAACTTTTTCTTTTTCCGCTCGTGCTATACTGATGATATGCAGCCAGATAACCATTCGAATGAGCAATGGCAACAACCTCAACCTGCCTCTCCGCAGGCTCCTTTTCAAGCCCCGGAGGCGCCAATGGCTGAGTCTGCACCTACTTCAGTGTCCGAGCCTATATCAAGGGATGAGCCAGAATTACAAGAAGTGTCGCCTACAGGGCCGCTGGATATCCCAGAGGATGAGAATGATGATACGGCACTTATTCGCTGGGAAGCTCCTGAATATGCTCATCATGAACGTGGCACAGGGTGGTATGTTATCTTTGGCGTCGTTACTTTAGTACTTGTCGTTGCTGCAATTTTGATTATTAAGTCGATTACTTTTGCAATTTTAGTGCCCGTGATGGCGGTTGCACTATTTGTTTATACCCAGCATGCCCCAGAGGTGCTCCGCTATACGCTTAGTCGTAAAGGGCTTCATATTAATGATAAGCTCTTTCTGTATAGTCAATTTAAGTCATTTGGAATCGTTGATCATAACGGTTTGCATTCGGCAGTATTGGTGCCACGGAAGCGTTTTCAGTTAGGACAGACCATATACTTCCCCGCAGAAGTTGGCGAGCAGCTGGTTGATATGCTTGCAGCGAGGCTACCGATGAAAGAGCTCGAACCAGATGCGCTCGATCGACTTTTGGCAAGACTTCACCTGTAACGAGTCTTGCCCTTACCGCCTCTGTATGGTAAGATATACCAGTTGTAAGACACATAAGCACTCGTAGCTCAGCTGGATAGAGCACTTGCTTGCGGAGCAAGAGGTCGTGCGTTCGAATCGCGCCGAGTGTACCAAGAAAAAAAGACTAGAATTCCTAGTCTTTTTTTCTTGGCGGAGAGAGAGGGATTCGAACCCTCGGTACCTTGCGGTACACCGCTTTTCGAGAGCGGCCAGTTCAACCACTCCTGCATCTCTCCACGAAATGGTCTAATCCGATAATTATAGCGCACACCTCTGTAGAGTAAAAGCCCGGTGTATACTATAAGTATGGATGATTCAGTATTCACAAAGATTATTAAGGGTGAGATCCCCGGCGAGATGATATATCAAGACGAAGCATGTGTCGTACTGTTAACGATCGAGCCTTTTACTCCGGGTCATTGCCTCGTGGTGCCTCGCAAGCAGGTTGACCACTTGTGGGATACTGATGATGAACTTTACCAACATCTTATGAGTGTGGCGAAAAAAGTGGCAAATGCAATGCGCAAGGCATATGACTATCCACGGATTGGTCAGATTGTCGAAGGTTTTGGTGTGCCGCATGCACATATACACTTATTTGGTTTATTACAGCCGATTGAGCCGACTATTGCTGAGCATGTGGCTAATAAGCGAATGGCAACAGCAGAAGAACTGCATACTGAAGGTGATAAGCTGCGGAGTGCACTCGCTTGATAACGATTGTTGCGGTAGGTAAGAAGCACGAAGGCTGGGTTATTGATGGAGTAGAACGCTACCAGAAGCGCCTAGTGAAGCCTTGGGATGCGAGATGGGTACTTTTGCCTCATAGCCACGCTGAGGGCACTGCAGCGCGCCAGGATGAGTCTGAGCGTATTTTACAGCGCTTAAATCCTGATGATTTTGTTGTCTTGCTTGATGAGCGGGGCAAATTGCTTGACTCCCCTGCCCTTGCTAAGCAAATGGAGGCAGTATTCCCGACTGGCAAGAACATCGTGTGCATTATCGGAGGCGCCTATGGGGTGAATGAGGTGCTCACTACGCGAGCAGATCTTGTATGGTCGCTTTCACCCCTAGTATTCCCCCATCAGCTGGTGCGGCTTATTTTGATTGAGCAGATATATAGGGCGCAGGAGATTGCACTCGGGCACCCATATCATCATATGTAGACAGTATCGGGCCCCTTGACTTTTTATCGTGTTTATGCTAAATTTATAGCAATATACAACCGAAACAAACAACAAAAAAATATGCGAGCATCCACCACTATTTCGAGCGCTTTTGTAGCCCTCATAAGTATTATCACCTCTTTTGGAGTGGCGATTTACGATGGACAATTCACCCGCCTTGCTGCTGAATCTGTTTCTGGTGCTCGAGGAGCCGGGCTTATGAGTATACATGACAGTGCTGACATGTCCTCCGGTCATACACAACATGTACACAGCGACTATAATCCTACGGGTTCAATGCTTACGAATAGTTTCCACTATCAGTCGCCAAGTGTAGCACCACGTCGCCGTAGCCATCATAAAGAACTCTTACGAATCCTAGAGATGGGCAGTGGACGTCACGCCTTTGATGACGTGCAATTGCCGATTATTAGCTAGCTGGGCTTGCGATAACTTCTAGTTCTGCTTCGAGGCGCTTTACGAGGGTCTCTTTTTCTGCGAGCTGCGTCTTCGATTCTTCAACAAGCGCAGCTGGCGCCTTTGCGACGTAGCTTTCGTTTGATAGACGACCTTGGAGTGTTTTGATGGCGGTGTGCGTTTCCGCGAGACGCTTTTCAAGGTTGGTCTGGTGTTCGTAGAGAGTCTCGGCGTCAAGATCGAGCCAGGCATCGCGACCACTGGCTGCTAGGCGGAGGCCGCGGGCTTGGTCGATGTGCTCGACGGATTTGGCGTGTGCAAGCTTGCCGATGATTTCGGCGTTATCAGCAACAAGAGAGTCATCCATGTAGAGAATGCTGTAGCGAGTGTTGCCTGGGAGCTCACTCATAACATAGCGAGCTTCACCAACAAGTGCTTTGAGGCGCTCAAATTCGGCAGCCATCATTTCGTTGTATGGTTTTTGGCCAGGCCAGGTTTCGCCGGCGAGGAGTGTATCGTGCCAGCTGAGTGATTGCCAGATCGTCTCTGTTACGAACGGTGCAAATGGATGTGCAATACGAAGGATTGTATCAAGTACATGCGCGCTCATACTGCTGTGCTGCTCGACTTTGCTTGCCTCGACGTACCAGTCGGCTACGTCATCCCACAGTGAGTGATAGAGTGTTTCTGAGGCTTCCGCGAAGCGGTAATCTTTGAGCTGGTTTGCGATCGTTTCTGAAGCTTCGTTGAGGCGTGCGATGATCCAGTGATCCGCCATTGAGTGTGGCTCTGGATCTGGTGTTGGAGTTACCTCCCCTACGCTTGTTTCGATGAACCGCGCAACGTTCCAGAGCTTGTTGCAGAAGTTGCGTGCCGCTACCACCTTGCCGGTGCTGAATGCTTGGCTTTGGGCTGCGCTACGACTTGCAATGATACCCATGCGCATTGCGTCTGAGCCGTATTCTGCGATAACTTCCATTGGATTAAGAACATTACCCTTACTTTTGCTCATCTTCTGGCCTTTTTCGTCGAGTACCATGCCGTGTAGGTAAACATGCTTGAATGGGATGCTGTCGGTGACATATTCGCCGAGCATGATCATGCGGGCTACCCAGCGATCAAGGATGTCGAAGCCAGTTTCCATAACCGCGCTTGGGTAGAATTTTGCCATTGGGCCGTTATCGAGTACGTCGGTCGTGATGAATGCCCATTGGCCACTACTAAACCAAGTGTCGAAGGTATCTTCGTCACGCTTGTATGTTGTACCATTTACTACAATCTGTGACTCGGTAACTCGCTCATCAAAGAGCCAATCGCTCGGATCGTTGACGTTTTGGAATGCGGGAATTGGGATACCCCATGGAATCTGACGGCTGATGTTCCAGTCGTGGAGACCTTCGAGGTAGTTAGCAAGGATCTCGCCACGGTTACTTGGACTGAATGTAATTTCGCCACTGCGGATAACAGAGATAGCGCGCTCGGCAAGTGGCTGCATTTTGATGAACCACTGGTCCTTGATGAGTGGTTCGATGACGCTCCCGCATTTGTAACAATGTCCTACGGCGTGCTCGATGTCTGTCTCGCCACGGCGTGCTTCTTCGGTGTCGAGGGCTGCAAGTACTTTTTTGCGAGCTTCGGCAACCGTAAGTCCCATAAATTGTGATGGAACGTTGGTCATTTTGCCATCGAAGCCAATGACCTGGATTTGTTCAAGGTCGTGGCGCTTCCCCATTTCGAAGTCGTTAGGGTCGTGCGCTGGCGTGATCTTTACTGCGCCAGTGCCGTAAGTCATGTCGACGTAATCGTCGGCGATGATTGGAATTTCGCGTGATGTCAGCGGCAACTGAACTTTGGTGCCGATAAGGTGCTTGTAGCGTTCGTCATTCGGGTTGACAGCAACAGCGGTGTCGCCCAGGAGTGTTTCAGGTCGCGTGGTCGCAACAACGATCTCGCCAATTTTATCGAGTGTTGGGTAGGCGATTTTATAGAGCTTCCCCTTCTCGTTTTTGTGCTCTACTTCGATATCAGAGAAGCTGGTTTGGTGGACTGTGCAGTAGTTAACGATACGTTCACCACGGTAGACAAGCTTGTCGTCCCAAAGCTTTTTAAAGGTCTTGTACACGGTATTAATCACCTTCTCATCAAGGGTGAATACGAGATTATCCCAGCTGGCACCTACACCAAGTGCTCGAAGCTGAAGTTCCATGTCTCCCCTCTTTTGATCGACGAAGTCCCATACCTGTGAGTAGAGTTGCTCACGAGTGTAATCAAAGCGTGTTTTACCCTGTTTTTCGAGCTCCCGCTCGTACACAACCCATGTCTCGAACCCGGCGTGGTCTGCCCCTGGAATCAAAACAGCATCGTATCCATTCATACGATGAAAGCGTACGAGAATATCCTCGAGATCAAACGAAAGGGCGTGCCCTACATGTAAATTGCCGTTGGCGTTGGGCGGTGGCATGACGATTGCGTACGGCTCACCCTTCCCTTTTGGGTTGAAAACTCCTGATTGCTCCCACAGAGCATAGATATTTGGTTCGAATTCGTTTGGTGTATATGCTTTCGCTAAATTCATAAGTGTTAGACGCCTTAAATCTTCACGTGAAAAAGAATACAAAAACAACTAGGCAGAATTTCACATGAAAAACCACCACAATAAACTCCTCGTTGTTGACCTCTGTTCTTTTCCCGTGTTTGTATTACCTCTAGTATAGCACATTTCACGTGTGCCTGTAAGTTTGTAGTACAATATGCAGTATGATTACGGCTGAAGTGTGTGAGGACGCAGGTATATGGGATGAAGCGGTGCTTGACCTTGGAGGGCATCCACTACAGCTATGGGGATGGGGAGAGCTAAAGTCGGCGCATAATTGGTATGCAAAAAGAGTATTTTTCCGTGAAAACGAAAGTATTGTTGGCGCTGCGCAGATTTTGTATCGGCCTTTGCCTGGTCCATTTAAGCGACTTAGCTATGTGCCGCGAGGACCAATCTATCAAGATGGCAGGGGTAGGGAAGTGTATGAGGCGCTTGCCGCTTATGTGAAGCTGCATTTGCCAGGTACGGTATTGACCGTGGAGCCAGATAGCGAAGATGCGCCAGAGGCTAAAGGATTTCAGCAATCAAAAAATACTATTTTGATTCCTCGAACGTTGATTCTTGATCTGCGTAAGACTGGAGACGAACTGCTTGAAGCGATGACTAAGAAGACGCGCCAGTATATTCGTAAATCGGGCAGGGAAGGAGTAGTGCTGAAGCAGGTGACTTCCCGAGAAGATATTGCGAAGTGCCTGGAGGTTTATCACGAAACAGCTGTACGGGCTAACTTTGCCTTACACGGGGATGATTATTATTACGATGTACATGAGAAGCTTGGTGATGCATCGGTGATTTTCGCTGCGTTTGAAGGTGAGAAGCTACTATCGTTTGTGTGGCTTGCGGTAAGTGGCAGGACGGCGTTTGAGCTATATGGCGGTATGAATGACCGTGGGCAAGAGCTACGTGCAAACTATGCACTTAAATGGCATGCAATTACGACATGTAAGCGATGGGGGATTGCTCGCTACGATATGAATGGATTGCTTAACGACGGGGTGAGTATGTTTAAGCAGGGTTTTGCGAGTCATGAGGATCTGCTTGCAGGAACGTTTGATTATCCACTATCGCCGCTTTATTCGGTATGGACGGTTGCATTACCGAAAGTGAAATCGATTGTGCGTAAGATCAAATCGTTGCAATAAATACAACATACAACTGATTCGACCTTTTCACCTACTTGTTTTCAAAACCACGTTACGCGCTTAAAAGCTCTCGGTTATAGCCGAGAGCTTTTAAGGCTGCACTTCGTTGGATGGCCTTGAAAATAAGTAGGAGAGCGGCCTCTTTAAATCGGGTACTAAATTTCTACTGCGCCTTGACGGTAGATTTCGATGGAATTATCTGGTTTGATGCCGATGATTGTAGAAGGTGGACGGTTTGAGAGATCGCCACCATCGACGTAGTAATCAATGCTGTCACCAAAGTAGCTTTCGGCCATTGCAATTGATATAGATGTCGGCTGCTTTGGCGCATTGGCACTGGTGGTCATGAGGGGACCTGTTTGCTTGAGGAGATTGGCTAGCGCTGGGTTATTTGGAATGCGAACAGGCAGATCGGTTCGGACTTGTTTTATATCGGAATCAATGTTCTCTGCATTGAGTACGACGCTGAGTGAAGCTGGCCAATAGTGTTCAACTTGTTTAAGCTGGTCGAGGCGAAAACCAGCTGACACAAGATCGTCAACACTTGCAGCGATGATAGTGCCTGGGGCGAGCTCACGCGGCTTGGTGGCGTAGAGCTTGGTGACCGCCTGCGGCGAGCGAACTGCGGCGACGAGGCCGTATACGGTATCTGTCGGGAGTACGCCTACAGCGCCACTTGTAATCAAATTAATGAGGTTTTTATCTTCGAGTGATGAAAAATACTGAGTCATAGTTATATCTCGTGTTTGTTCCATGCGGTTTTTGTCATTGAGAGGCTTGGTACTACCTCTAGCATATATGGGTCGATTGGCTCCATCTTCTGGGCGTAGTAGTAGCCAAGCGTGCCGATCATTGCAGCGTTATCAGTACAGAGCTGCATCGGTGCGTATTCGATATCAATAGGGAGTCGCTCTTTGAGCTGCTTACGAAGGTCTTGGTTGGCGGCGACGCCACCAGCGATGACCACAGAAGCGGGCTGGTAATCGTCGAATGCTTTGACGGCTTTATCAACGAGCGTTTCATTAGCGATTTGCTGGAAACTTGCTGCAAAATCATTGCGTGTGACGTCGTCTAAGAGCGCTGGAAGCTCGTGAGATGGGAATGTGTAATCTTTCCCAACTGCGGCTTGAACAGAGCGTAGAACGGCCGTCTTGAGCCCAGAGAAGCTAAAATCGTATGGGTTTTGGAGTCGTGCCTTCGGGAAACGGTATTTTTTAGGGTCACCTACGCTAGCTGCTTTGGCGATTGATGGGCCACCAGGGTAGGGAAGGCCAATGATTTTCGCCACTTTGTCGTATGCTTCACCAACAGCATCGTCTTGGGTTTGGCCAAGAAGCTCATAATTGCCATGATCGCGGAATAATACAAGCTGTGAGTGGCCGCCAGACACAATGAGGGCCAGCATAGGAAACTGCGGTTGCTTGGAAGGAAAAACAAGTGAAGAATTTGGATCGGTCGTACTAGTGACGAAGTTGGCATATACATGCGCCTCGACGTGGTGGATAGGATAGAGCGGCTTGTCATGAAGAATCGCAAGCGTGCGTGCAGCAAGGGTTCCGACGAGTAAAGAGCCAATAAGGCCAGGAGCGTAGGTGACAGCGATAGCATCGATGTCCTCCCAGGTGCAATTGGCTTTTTCGAGAGCTTCGGTAACGACGGGGTTGATTGCTTCGATATGACTGCGTGCGGCTACCTCTGGTACGACGCCGCCGTAGTGGCTATGGATATCAATTTGCGAAACAATAACATTGCTATGAAGTATCGAACCGTCTTCGACGACAGCGGCAGCGGTTTCGTCACAGCTACTTTCAATTCCCAGGATTTTCATTTACCTAACTATACCATATTTTAGATGGGCTGTAGAGGCGTGGTGCTTATTATAGTTTCGGGCGTTGGGACACCCGCCACCCGATGGGCAGCGGGCGTCCCGTCATCTCACCTGATCAGCCAGCGTTCTTGCTGTGAAGGTCTGCGTAGGCGGGGCAGTCCTGCATCAACGCCTCGTGTGCTTGTGCACCCGGGAGCAGCTTCTCGTACTCATCGGCCAACTTCGACTCACGGCCGCCTTCGAGCCAGAGCTGAGGGAACTCGTGCGTGTGTACTTCACGTGTGACGATGCCGCAGATGAGCATGATGTCTTCATCGGCGCGTTCTTCGTCCTTGGGGTCGATGGTCCTGAAGTGGAAGGTTTCGGTCGGCTCCGGTGGCAGAGTTTCCGCAGGTTTGCTTTGGACGGTTTTTGGCGGCTTAGACGCCGGGGCGCTTGTTTGGCTGGCCTGTATTGGTGTTGCAGGCTGCGCAGTACCCGACGTGGGCGACTTACCGCAGCCGGTGAGCGTGATTGCGGCCAGAAGTGAAAGTGCAGTAACTTTTCGCATCGTATAACCTTTCGACTCGTGGGTGGGATGCATATTTATTATGACATTTACATTACGATAATGCAAAACTTAATAGTGGTGCATGCGCATTGGTGGTACTATAGTTATATGAAGGATAGGTTGGTGAAGAGTGTGCGGCAGGTACTGCCTCGCTCGACGGTGAAAAATCTTGAGGATGTATACCGCAAGACTCGCGTACGAGCAATTTCTGCTCGATATGGTAATCCTGCAAAACACCTGAAGGTGATTGCGGTGACGGGTACAAACGGCAAGACGACGACAGTGAATTTTATTAATGAAATTCTTAAGCAAGCTGGTAAAACGACTGCAATGTTTAGTACGGCAACGATTGAGGTGGCTGGACATGCTAAGCGCAATGACTTGAATGCTACGGTTGGGACGGTATCACGCATGCAGCAGTTCTTCCATAGTGCGAAGCGGGCGAAAGTTGATTATGTCGTGATGGAATTTCCGAGCCATGCGATTCATCAGCACAAACTTGACGGGGTGCCAGTTGAAATGGCGATTATGACGAACCTTACGCAGGATCACCTTGATTATCACGGCACAATGGAGGCGTATGCAGAGGTGAAAGGGCGACTATTTGCGAATTCGCCACGTTTTATTGTGCTTAATCGCGATGATGAGTGGTTTGATTTCTTCAATAAATTCCCGGCTGCCGAGCAGAAGATTACCTATGGTAAGCACGAGACGGCTGAGGCTCGGATGAGTGATATCAAACTGTACCGCAAGGGTACTGAGGCTGTTGTGACAATTGATCACCAGACGAAACTTGAGCTCGCGACGAATTTGCCAGGTGAGTTTAATGCGTACAATATGACGGCTGCTGCGGCTGCTGCGTACCTATTGGGTGTGAGTTTGAAGGATATTGTTGAGGGTGTTGCAAATCTTGAGGCGGTACCGGGGCGATTTGAACGTGTGGTTGAGGACCAGCCGTATGATGTGATTGTTGATTATGCACATACGCCAGATGGCTTAGAGAAATTGCTGACGGCGGCTAAGGAAATCACTAAAAACCGTGTGATTTTGGTATTTGGTGCAACAGGGGACCGAGACCAGGGTAAGCGCCCAATTATGGGCGAGATTGCCGCGCGACTTGCGGATCGTATTTTCTTAACAGATGAAGAAAGCTATAACGAAGACCCTGAACAGATTCGTCATATGGTATATGATGGCATCGAGCAGGCAAAAGGCGGGGCTATGAAGACGACTGAGGTGCCTGATCGTCGTGATGCGATTGAGAAAGCGCTCGCAGTTGCGAAAAAAGGTGACACGGTACTTATTACAGGTATGGGTCACGAGATGTTCCGCATTGTGAACGGGGAGCGGATTCCATGGAACGATTCTGCGGTCGTGCGCGAGATACTTGGTAAAGATGATTAGTAAAACACCCCATCCGGGGTGTTTCCTTTATAGCCATTGTTGATGCTTAAGTCGCCAGGATAAGCTGGTGGCGATGCGCTGGCCGTATGATTTCCACAACTTGTAGGCACGCGGGCGAATAACAATGTCGTAACAGCCAACATAATCGGTAACGTGCTTATTGAAGCTTGTTTTGAAACGTCCGATACCGTGGAAGGGGTTGTTGGCGTCATTGATTTCAGTTGAGTGTGGACTTCCACAGAGGTCGTAAGTTATAACGCCGCGTTCTTTCATCCATTTGATGACTTCCCACTGCAAGAGGTGGCTGGCGCCGTAAACGACCTTTTCGCGGATGCTTGCGCCATCTTTGTAGAGACCTTTTTGTCCGATATACATGCAAAAGGCACCGGCAATCACTCGCCCGTCGTATTCTGCGAAAAAGAGGCTGCCGTGGCCTGATTTAGTGTAGTTTTGCCAGAATTTTTTATAGTAATCGAAACCTCGCAGAGAACTATCGAAGCGACCCGCAGCAGTTGCAGCGAGCAATTCGTACATTATTCGCATATTGGCGTCGTTTGCTTCTACGGGGCGGGTAGTGACGCCTTCACGCTCGGCGCGGCGCAGGGCATTGCGGCCCTTTTGATTGAAGCTGGCCATGATTTCATCAAGTTTGGGCGCGGTGTCGATAATAACCGTTGAAACATTTGGTTGGACTGCGTGCGCAGGAATAAGGCCTGTCTCCATGATTGCTTTTCTTGTATCCTCGCTTTCGAGAATCTCGGGCTCAATCTTTACCATAAAAACACCCTTGGTGCGTGCAAAACTCTTTAATTCATCGATCAGTGGCAGTAGCTCGGTTTCGGCTGTGATGCCTGGACCTTTTGGTAGGTACCAAAATTTACCAAGTAGTGGCACGTGCTTTTCGAGTGCGGTGATGGCAATATCATCTGCTATGAGAAAGCGAGGTGTCCAGCCGTTTTGGCGCTTTGCGTCGGCCATTTCGATTGCTTGGAAGACGTTGCCGCCGTCCGGGTTAGCTGAAAGATGTTCATCCCAGTTTTGTATCTCTTCGTTTGTCGCGTAGCGAATACTCATTATCACCATTGTACAGGAGATGCTTAGGGATATCGAGAAATCATTGACAATACGTCATGAACAGTTTAGATTGTGCTGTAAGGCAGAAGCACTGACCCGTGAGGGGAGTAGGATATGTCTGGGGTAAAGGAGCGCGTCTACTGGACGGGCTCGAAGACAGGCGAATACCGGGAGCACGTAATGCTCGTGAGTCCCGGATCGACACTGTCCAGGCTCATTGCTGCGCAAGGCGGCAGTGAGGGTGTGGAGGTGCAAGCCCGCACGCTGGACAACCCGAGTGAGGATGGCTACTTCCTGGTGTTCGGAGCCAAGGTGACCAATCTCGCAGACGGCAAGACCGAGGTGACGGGCTACATCAACACCCGTGGCTGGGGTCGTCGCCTGGCGGTCATTCGATTCACCCGAAAGTACGGCGGTGTGGGCTACATCACCATCTACTACCACGACACGTGGGAGATGGCTGCTTGAACCCCGACGTCGCGTCGCGCTCTTCTGTGGAGGGGTGCGACGCGGCATATGCACTGTATATTAAAACTACCTCAGTGATTGAGGTAGTTTTTGTGTGGAGTGATCTATATAACTACGCTGCTTGCGAGCCAGAGAGGAAGTCAATTTCCTTGATTACATCGAGAAGTGCTTGAGCACGGCGGGTTTCGTCGGTAATCATCTTCGCTGCTTCGTGTGCCGGACCGATAAGTGATTTATCGTCGGTAGAACGGATAAGCAAGAGGTATGTATCGAACTTTTCTTCCGGAGGAAGGGTGAGTTTATCAACGAGAGGGCGGAGCTCGGTGATCGCAGCTTGCTTAACGCCATCAAGTTCACCGGCAACAGGGATTGCTACAGGTGATGAAAGCGGTGCAGGTGCAGCTGGGATAATAGGGTCTGGTGCAGGTGCTGCAACAGGAGGTTCCATTGGTGGAACAGGCGGCTGCACTTCGGCAACTGCTGGTGCTGCTTCGGCCTCGCTTGCGTCTGCGTTTACCCCTGCGAGAACTTTCGCAAGTTCTTGGTCGTCACTAATTGGTTGTGTTGATTGCGGTTGAATATCCATGCCCCACCTCTTGAATATTTAGTAGTTATGCTTACTTACACAATACTGTATCATAGTAAGAGAATATTTCGCAAGGGGAGTGGTAACGATGTTGGATGATGTAAATGTATTGAAACAGCGCGACCGATCAGGGGCGCTTGGAGTGGTGGCTGATATATATCGCCAGACAGCGCTTGACGTAAATTTGCTTGATAGTGAGCACGATGAACGGGTAATTAATAATATTGTTGTAGCGGGTATGGGTGGCTCTGCACTAGCCGCCGAAATGGCTAAAGTGATTTTGCACGATAGTCTTACGGTGCCGTTCGAAATTGTGCGTGGGTATGAGTTGCCAAACTATGCACATGAAAATACGCTCGTAATTGCCAGCAGCTTTTCAGGTAACACTGAAGAGACGGTCGCTTGCGTGGAAGAGGCGATCAAAAAGTCCTGCCAGGTAGTTGCGATTACCAGCGGTGGTAAGTTGAAGGATCTTGCAGCGAGTAGTCACGCTATGCTTGGGTTGATTCCCGCCGAATCCGAAGCGCGTTATGGGATGATTTATAATTTGCGTATTTTGCTGCGCGTCCTTGTTGAATTTGGGCTTGCGCCTAAGACTGTATATGAAGATATGGCAAAATGTGAAACATGGCTGCATCAAGAGAGTGAGTTATGGGAGAAAGATGTGCCGATTGAACGCAACTATGCAAAGCAATTAGCGCTGCTTGCTGTGGGTAAGACACCAGTGTTTTACTCTGGGCCACTTATGGCACCTGTGGCATATAAGTGGAAGATCAGTTGGAATGAAAATGCAAAGAACGTGGCTTTGTGGAATACGTTGCCAGAATTCAGCCATAATGAGTTTGCTGGTTGGACGAGTCATCCGGTTGAGAAACCGTTTGCTGTGTTTGATTTGGTGAGTGAACTTGAAAATCCCCGCGTACTAAAACGATTTGATATTGGTGATCGATTACTTTCTGGTCGTCGACCAAAAGCAACAGTCGTGCCGATTGCCGGTAAGAGTGTAATGGAACAGTTATTGTGGGGGTGTATTTTGGGTGAGTTCGTGAGTGTGTATGTGGCGGTTCTTAACAATGTCGATCCAACTGGACTTGAGATTGTTGATAAACTTAAGAAAGAACTTTCTTAGTTATATGCGCTCGTTTATCTAGTGGTACTGCCGCAATGACTCGATAGTGTCTTTGCGAGCTGCCTTGAGGGCGGGGTAGAGGCCGAAGAATAAGCCAACTGCAATCATCATAGCAAGGGCAACTATGGCTGTTTGCCAACTGAATGAAGGGGTGAAGTAGAGGAAAATACTGACGATGAAGGCCGAGAGGTAACCGAATCCATAACCAATGAGTCCGCCAAAGCCGCTCATGATTAGTGACTCAATAAGAAACTGAGCGATTATCGCACGTTGGCTGGCGCCGACGGCTTTACGGATGCCAATTTCGCGAGTTCGCTCGGCAACACTAACGAGCATAATGTTCATAATGCCGATGCCGCCAACAATGAGCGATATGGCGGCGATTGCCGTCATAACTCCGGTCATTGCTTGGAATAACTGACCCGTTGGTTGGGTGATTGCTTTGCCGCTAGTGATCGAGAAGTCTTCTTCGCCAAGATGCTGGGAGAGGAGCTTTGATTTCGCCTGCTTGGTGACATTTGAAAGATCTGATGTTTTTTTAGCAAGAAGATCAATCTGCTGAATCTGTGAACGACCTTGATTGAAGTTTTTTCCTTGCTCGAAGCTTACAACAACGGCATTATTGAGGTCGACATTGTTGAAGTTAATAGGTGCACTATCTTGGCGAAGGACGCCAACGACAGTGAACTGCTGCCCTCGCATGGTAAATGCTTCGCCAATAGGGTGGTCGGTATCAAATAGCGAGATTGCGAGCTGTACGCCAATAACTGCTGTACTATCATCGGCAGTATCATCAAGAAACTTACCCGATAGCATCGTAATGTTAGATACTTTGGCGAAATCAGGTGTTGTTGCTAGTACAACGCTATTTGGGCCAGTCGCGTGTTGAGCGTGAATCGTACCTTCAATTGTCATGAGTGGCACTGCTGTTTCAACGTTTGGTAGCTTTGCGAGCGCACTTATGTCAGAATCTGTTAGCGTGCTCGTGCTGAATGATTGCTGGGTAACAGGGTTTACTAGTTGGTTCGGGTCGTGCGATTTAAATCCAGGGCGAACGACAGCAAGTTTACCGTTAAATGCAGAAACCTGTGTGTCGACCATTTTTTGTACTCCATCACTGATAGCGAGGGTGCATGTTACACTTGCAACACCGATGGCGATCCCGAGTACGGTTAGCAAAGTGCGGCCACGGTTGCTCTTTAGCGAGTGGTAGGCATTCTGGATATGATCGGTGAGGAGCTGGATCATTTGGTGGCCTTTCGTATCTTTTTACGTGGTGTTTTTGGCGCTTTTTCTTTGCGCTTCGTGTGCTGACCTAGTGGGACTTTTACTGATTTTTTAGGCGCTGTTGGGTCGGGCATCGTGCTGGTGTCACTTGCAATTTTCCCATCGAGCATGTTGATAACACGGCTCGCATAGCTTGTAAGGTTAGGGTTATGTGTCACCATGATAATCGTGTTGCCTTGTTTATGGAGCTGACTAAGCTCTTCCATAATCACATGGCTTGATCGGCTATCGAGATTACCGGTTGGCTCGTCGGCTAAAATAATGCTTGGGTGATTGACGAGTGCGCGGGCGATGGCGACACGCTGCATCTGGCCACCGCTTAGTTGCCAAGGCATGTAATACTCACGCTCTTGCAAGTGGAAAGTCTTGAGGATTTCACTGGCGCGTTCGAGCCGCTTGGTGTGTGGAATGCCGCTGTAGGTAAGAGGCAGTGCAACATTATCAAGCACATTGAGGCGATGAATAAGATTGAAGCTTTGGAATACAATGCCAATTTGGTTTGAGCGAACGCGCGCTTGCTGTTTTCCCGAAAGGCTAGCGACGGATTTGCCGTCAAGATTGTAATCGCCATCGTTTGCTCGGTCGAGTAGGCCGATAACATTTAAGAGTGTGGTTTTGCCACAACCAGATGGTCCCATAACTGCAATAAACTCACCTTTTTCGATTGTGAGTGTTACTTCATCGAGTGCCTTATGAGCAGTATCACCAAAGCCGTAGCGTTTGGTGAGGTTGGTAAGTTGTATAACCGGTGTGGATGTGGTGGCCTTCGGCATCTCTCACTATTATAGGCACTCAGAGCTTGCGAAAGCAACAGATGCGAAGTGTATAAAATACAACCTTACGATAAAAAGCACAAGGGCTATGAATTTGCTATAATACGATAACTACGGAGAGGTGCAAGAGTGGTTGAATTGGCACGCCTGGAACGCGTGTGTGCCGCAAGGCACCCAGGGTTCGAATCCCTGTCTCTCCGCCATAAAAAATACGCTAGCCTATAGGCTAGCGTATTTTTTATGTGAGTCCGAGTCTAACGGCGGCCAAAGATTTCGCGAAGAGAGACTTTACGACTGTATTCGAGCGCGCCGTAGCGGAATACGCGGACGGCAAGCATCAGTACGAAAGCCGCAGACACGATGAGGATTGGTAGTGCTACCGCGAGCTCCCATGGGTGTAAATTGCCAACTGCGTTACGAAGTAGCAGCGGAATTGGTGCAGTAAGAGGGAATAGGCTCAAGAACCGTACGAGCGGTGCATCTGGCGCAGAAATGAATAGCGACACAGCGTAGAGTGGCCCAAAAATTGCAATCATAACGACACCAAGGAACTGACTTGCTTCTTTGGCGGTTGGTACGCTTGAGCCGATGAGTACGAGTATACCCGTAAAGAACATGAAGCTTACCGCAAAGACGAGTGCGCCTGTTAAAATACGCGGGATGTCGACAGGAAGCGTCGTTAGGTCGACAAATGGCAGATTGAGCTTGTCGTGAAATAGGAAATATCCGGCAAGTGCTGGAAGCACAATGATACAGCCCTGAAGTAACGAAAGCGCAACCTGGGAAACAATCTTACCGATTACTAGGGTGCGAGCCTCGATAGTGGTGAGAATCATCTCGATGACACGGTTTTCTTTCTCTTCAATGGTACTTGTGAGCATCTGGTTTGCAGAAAATGCGATTAACATATAGAAGAGCACTAAGAATAATCCAGGAAGAATCATCTGCTTGAACGGATCGTACGCTTCACCATCGCGGTAGGTTGTAACGTTTGTCTGTGCAGTACCACTAATGACGCTACGGATGTTTGGGTTGACTGAATTCTGAATTGACTCCTTCATAATCATGCCGGCAACTGCATCGTAGCGACTGTTATTGAAGATGCCGACATCTTGACCGTACACCTCGACAGCTTGTTTGCTGATGTCGCTTGGATAGTAAATGTAGCTGTCTACTTTGCCTGACTCGACATCATTGATACCTTGTTGTTTGTTGTCGATAGTCTTTGCCTTGAGTGCGGAAAGAATTGAAGGTTTGATGAGGTGTGTTTCGTCAGTGACCTCAATACTAAATGATTGGTTTTGCAGTTCCTCGGCAGCCTTATTTGTCGACTGGTTTGAGAAATAGATGATTGAGAAGATTGCCATCATCATGACCGGGAAGCCGAGCGCCATAACCCAGTAGGACTTCTTTTTGAGTGTGCGAACGATTTCGAATCGAATAACGGTTGAAAGGTTGTGCATTACTTTACCTCCTCGTTTTCGTTGCCGTATACCTGGAGGAATACTTCGTCGAGTGACTTTTTGCTGAATTTCTTTTTTACTTCTTCAACAGTGCCATACGCGTGTGATACGCCGTCTTTTAGCAGGATAATGTGGTCACAGAGACGCTCAACCTCATCCATTTGGTGAGTGACCATTACGATAGTCGCACCTTTAGCACGGCGCTCTTCGATGATATCCATCAGGAGCTTGCGGTTGACCGGGTCAAATCCTTTCGTTGGCTCATCAAGGATGAGTAGTTCAGGATTGTCCATAATAGTAATACCGAGCTGAATCTTTTGCTGTTGACCGCCAGAGAGCTTGTCGAGTCGGGTATTCGCCTTGTCGGAAAGATTTACGCGGCTTAGGTAGGCGAGAGAAGCTTCTTTAGCTTCGTTACGGCTCATCCCTTTTAGCTCGCCAAAGTAGAGCATCGCATCAATAACAGACTCTTTTTTATATAATCCACGCTCCTCCGGTAGATAGCCGAGCTTTACATCGCCGGAGACGCTGTATGCTTTGCCATCAAGGAGCAACTCGCCTGCGGTGGGCTGGTAAATGCCGAGTAGTGCACGGATTGTTGTCGTTTTGCCGGAGCCGTTGCTACCAAGAAACCCGAACGTTTCGCCACGCTTTACATTGAATGTAAGACTGTGGATGACCTCGGTGTTACCGAAGCGCATTTTGAAGTCTTTTATAGTGATTATATTTTCCATATCGCTATTAATTATACACTGGTTATGTCTATGTAGAGGTGGCGCTCCTTGAGATTCCAGCAGCATTTCAGATATGTACAACTATAACGATGTATACGCTATATATAGCGTAGTAAAAATTACTTAATACACTACAAGGTGTTATTTACGCGTATTGTCAAAAAAACAAACCAAAACGCTTGAAATCACCATATATAGCGCTTATCATAGTTACTAGACGCTACATATGTAGTAGTTCAGCAAAATAGACACTTATGCAAGTTTGTCGTAAAACTAGCGCACCACACTAGTAGGTGACTTTCTTGCGCCCCGGAGGGGTTGGGGTCGGTGAACGTAATAACTATAACAAAGGAATAGAATATGGCCGGTATTCAAGTCGTAAAACGCGATGGCACCCGTGAAGATTTCGACGCTAATAAGATTAATTTAGCTCTTGTAGCGGCGAGTGAGGGACTTCCAAACCAAATCCAGAAAGTAGTGGAAGTTGCGACACAGCTTCAGCTAACTCTATTTGATGGCATTACTACAGAGCAGCTTGATGAATCTGTAATACACACTGCATTGCAGAATGTTAAGGATGACCCTGATTTTGATAAGATTGCTGCAAGGCTTCTTCTTAAGACAATCTACAAAAAGATTTTGGGTGACTACGAGAACCCAGCCGAGCTTAAGAAGCTCCACGCTCAAAAGTTTCCAGCATACATTAAAGCAGCTTCAAAAGATGGCTTGCTTGATGAGCGCATGACTGATGGCCGTTTTGATCTTAAGAAACTTGGTAGTGTGCTCGAGCCGGCACATGACGAACTCTTTAAATATATTGGTGTTGTCACTAACCGAAATCGTTACGCACTTCGCAAGAATAGTGGCGAACCAATCGAAACTCCGCAGTTTACCCACATGCGTATTGCAATGGGCCTTAGCTATAACGAAGAAGACCCAACAGCTTCAGCCATTGATTTCTATGAACACATGGCACGTCTTGAGTATGTTGCAGGAGGCTCAACTCGTGTGAACGCAGGGGGTGCGTTCCCACAGCTTTCGAACTGCTTCTTGATGGAAGTGCAAGATGACATGGAGTCGATCGCGAAAAGCGTGCGTGACACCATGTGGATTGCTAAAGGTACTGGTGGTATCGGTATTACTATGACTAAGCTTCGTGCAGCTGGTAGCCCAGTACACACCACTAACACCGAGAGTACTGGCCCAATTCCATTTATGAAGATGGTCGACACTGCACTCTTTGCAGTGAGCCGTAAGGGTAAAAAAGCTGGTGCGGCTGCAATGTACATGGAAAACTGGCACCTGAACTTCCCAGAATTCCTCGATCTTCGCCAGAACTCAGGTGACCCATACTTCCGCACCCGATTCCTTGATACGGCTGTATACATCTCTGATGAATTCATGAAGCGTGTTGAAAAAGATCAGGAATGGTATATGTTTGACCCGGCTGAGACGCCTGATTTACCAGAGCTTTACGGTGAAGCTTTCAGTGCTCGTTACAAAGAGTACATCAAAATGGCTGATGCCGGTAAACTCCGTGTCTTTAAAACTATTCCAGCTCGTCAGCAGTTTAAGGCAATCCTTACTCAGCTTCAGGCCGGCAGCCACCCTTGGGTAACCTGGAAGGACACGATTAATACTCGTGCACTCAACAACAATACTGGCACTATTCACTGTTCAAACCTTTGTACTGAGATTACTTTGCCTCAGGACGACAAGAACACATCTGTTTGTAATCTTATTAGCATTAACTTGAGCCGCCACCTTACGCCGGAAAAGACATGGGAATGGGATAAGCTTGAACAGTCTGTACGCAGCGCTGTTCGCCAGCTCGATAACCTCTGTGATATTACTAACACGCCAATCCCTGAAGCGATGAACTCAAATCTTCAGAACCGCGCGATTGGCCTTGGTATGATGGGCTTCACTGATGTGATTGAAAAGCTCGGCTTTAGTTACGAGAGTGATCAGGCATACGATCTTATCGATAAGCTTACTGAGTTTATCAGCTACCACGCTATCGATGAGTCGGCAGATCTCGCAGCCAGTCGCGGTAGCTACCCACAATACAAGGGAAGTGGCTGGAGTAAGGGTTACTTGCCAATCGATACACTTGACCAGCTTGCAACCGACCGTAAGGTAAAAGTGAAGGTAAACCGTCGGGCGCACCTTGATTGGGAGTTACTCCGAAAGAAAGTTAAGAAGGGCATGCGTAATGCAACACTTATGGCGATTGCACCGACTGCAAACATCGGCCTTGTTGCTGGTACTACTCCAGGCCTTGATCCACAGTTCGCTCAGATTTTCTCACGTAGCACATTGAACGGCAAATTCCTCGAAGTGAACACAAATCTTGTGAACGACCTTCGTGAGCTTGGTATCTGGGAGGACGTAAAGGATGAGGTGCTTGCTAACCTTGGCGACATTCAGACCGTCGAAGCGGTTCCGCAGCGAATAAAAGATGTGTACAAGACAAGCTTCCAGCTTAGCCCGTATGCATTTATCGAAGTAGCGGCACGAGCACAGAAGTGGGTCGACCAGGCAATTAGCCGTAATATGTACCTCGAAACTCGTGATATTGATGAATACGTCGAGATTTATACTGAAGCATGGCGTCGTGGTCTTAAGACAACGTATTACCTACATGTGAAGCCGCGTCACCAGGCTGAGCAGTCGACAACTAAGGTGAATAAATCTGAAGACATCGCAGCACGATCGGGTGCCAAAAAAGTTGGATTCGGATTCGCAAAAGCATAAAAGGAGGGGATAAAAATGAACGCATCAACAATTATCAACGACAACATGTCACTCGAGGAGAAACTGCAGGCTATTTCTGACGCAATGGAACAAGCGCAGGCGACCGCTAATGAAGAGGCTGCGGCACGGGGCGAAATTGCAGCACCGCTTGATCCAGCGGATCTTACCCAGTGTGAAGGATGTCAGTAGGAGGAAATATGGCAGGAATTTTAGGCGCAGGCGTTCAGGATGGACTACTGCTTAAACCAATCCACTATCAGTGGGCAAAAGATTTATACGACCAGGCAGTTGCGAATACGTGGTTTCCCAACGAGATCCAACTTGCACAGGACCTTGCTGACTGGAAAAAGCTAAGTGAAGAAGAGAAGCACGCGTTTACCTTCCTTGTAAGCTACTTTAACCCAAATGAGCTACTTGTGAACAAGGCGCTTGCGTTTGGCGTTTACCCATATGTGAATGCTGCAGAATGCCACTTGTACCTTGCAAAGCAGATGTGGGAAGAGGCAAACCACTGCATGAGTTTTGAGTATATTCTTGAGACATTCCCAATCGATCGCGAAAAGGCGTACGAAGCACACGTTGAAATCCCATCAATGGCGCGCAAAGAAGAATTTGAGACCAAGTACATCAAGCGCATGACTGAGGATACGCTTGATATCAATACAACTGAGGGCAAGAAAGATTTTATTCGTAACCTTGTTGCCTACAACATTATTCTTGAAGGTGTTTGGTTCTACTCTGGATTTATGGTGGCGCTTAGCTTCCGCCAGCGTAACTTGCTCCGTAACTTCGGTAGCTTAATGGACTGGATTATTCGCGATGAAAGCCTTCACCTAAAGTTTGGTATGAACCTGATTCTTACTACGCTTGAAGAAAACGAAGACCTCCAGGACCCAGAATTTGCAGAAGAGATCAAGCAGATGATCTTGGACGCTGTTGAAATGGAGATGGAGTATAACAACGACCTGCTCCCTAAGGGTATTCTTGGCCTTAACGCTGACTACGTTAACCAGTATGTGAAGTATCTTACGGACCGTCGTTTTGAAGAACTTGGTTTTGGTACACACTACAACGTTGATAACCCAGCGAAATGGATGGCGGCAGCCAACGACACACTTGAGCTTGTAAACTTCTTTGAAAGTACTAACACGAGCTACGAAGTTAACGCTGGTGGCAAGAAGAAAGACTAATAGGGTAATTTAGCAAATGACGGGCGTGGCATTTTAACGAATACCGCGCTCGTTTTTGTCAGCAAGGGAAGTATGAAGACTGAAATTGAAGTAAAGTTCTGCGATATTGATATCGACGCAACGCGTGAAATATTGGCGCGAGCAGGGGCGGTTTGTGAGCAGCCTATGCGGTTGATGCGACGAGTTATTATTGAGACAGAGGCCCTTGCGCAGCGTAATGCTTTTATTCGAGTGCGCGATGAAGGGCACCGTACGACTCTCACTTATAAACAATTTGATGAAGCGTCGCTTACTGGAGCTAAAGAAATTGAAGTAACTGTTAGCGATTATGATTCAACCGTGGCGTTACTCGCACAAGTAGACTTGCTTCATAAATCTTTCCAGGAATCACGTCGAGAAACATGGATGATGGCGGGTGTTGAGATTGTGATTGATGAATGGCCTCACCTTAATCCATTTGTAGAGATTGAGGGCGAATCCGAGGCCGCCGTTAGGGATGCAGCAAAAGAATTGGGATTTGATTGGAATGAAGCAATTTTCGGCTCAGTTACTGAGGCATATCAACATCAGTACCCTGATGGCAATGCGCGAGAAGTGGTTAATATACCTCGGGTGGCTTTTGATGAGCCGCTTCCTGCAATCATTAGTGGCGTAGGAGTCTCACATGAATCGTAAAGTACGTGCTGCACGCGTAGCTTCGTTGCTTGGTCCGGCGTTTGTTGCGGCTGTAGCTTATGTTGACCCAGGCAATTTTGCAGCTAACTTTAGTGCTGGTGCGAAATATGGTTATTTGCTTCTTTGGGTGTTAGTACTCGCCAATCTAATGGCTGGATTGGTACAGTATTTGTCTGCAAAGGTCGGTGTTGTAACTGGACAGAGCCTGCCACAGGTGATTGCTTCGCGTTTAGGGCGTAAGTCACGTATTGCCTATTGGATGCAAGCCGAACTTGTTGCGGCAGCGTGTGATCTTGCCGAGGTAGTTGGTGGAGCAATCGCGCTACAGCTACTGTTTAATGTGCCACTTGTTGCGGGTGGGGTTATCACCGGCCTTGTCTCACTCTTGTTGCTTGCGACCTATACTCGAAAGGGCCAACATATCTACGAGCGAGTTATCATTAGTCTCCTTCTCGTCATTCCGATTGGTTTCGTTGTTGGGCTTATTATGCATCCGCCACAGGCCGGGCAACTTATTACGGGTGTTATGCCACGACTTGAAGGTAAAGAAACGATCCTGCTCGCCGTTGCTATGCTTGGTGCCACAATTATGCCACACGTGATATATCTCCACTCTGCGCTTAGTCGTGACAAACACGGGAAAGTGGAAGCGAAAAAACTGCAGCCGATTCTTCGAGCCACTAAAATAGATGTTGCGATCGCCATGGTGCTTGCTGGTGGAGTTAATATCTCAATGCTCGTTCTTGCGGCTGCGGCGCTGCAGGGGAGTGCTGCATCTGAGTCTTTGCAAGGAATCTTCCAGTCGCTTGGTACGACTTTAACGCCACTTGTTGCGTGGCTCTTCGCGCTGGGTCTGCTTGTGTCGGGCTTTGCCTCGACGGCGGTTGGCACACAGGCAGGCGATGCTATTATGCACGGGTTGCTTAAACGACGTGTTTCGCCACTCATTCGTCGTGTTATTGTGATTATTCCTTCTATCACTATCCTTGCGCTCGCCGTTGATCCGACGCAAATCTTGTTGGTGTCGCAGATTACACTAAGTTTCGGTGTACCGTTTGCGCTTATTCCGCTTGCTATTACAACAAGCAGTAAGGGTATTATGGGAGAGGCGAAGAACACGCGTGCTATTACTGCAGCGATCTATCTTATTACGGCATTTGTTAGTGCGCTTAACCTTGTATTGATCTGGCTTACCGTTACTGGGGCTCAGTAAGCTCTTGCGAAAATAGTGTTGAGGGATAATAATAAAAGTAAATTAAGCAAATATCGCTCACCGTTAGCGTATTGATTAGGGGCTGTCGCTGTATATTGCGTAGAATAAACAACATACTACACTAGATATGGTGTAGGTGCGTGAAATATGCTATACTGAAACCCCATGGAGATGAATGATCGCATGGCAAAAAAGACACAGTATATTTTTGTAACAGGGGGTGTTCTCTCGGGGGTAGGTAAGGGTATTACCGCAGCAAGCATCGGTACGGTGCTGCAAGCAAAAGGGCTCTCTGTTTCTGTTCAAAAGTGTGACCCGTATCTTAATGTGGATGCGGGCTTACTTAATCCTGCTGAACACGGCGAATGTTTCGTAACGAAGGATGGCGCCGAGACGGATCTTGACCTTGGCCACTACGAACGATTTTTAGATCAAGAATTCACGCAGAAAAACGCTACGCTGAGTGGCCGATTACTACGTGATTTGATTGTCGATGAGCGTGCTGGTAAGTTTGGCGGCAAGACTATTCAACTTGTGCCACATCTCACCAATGCTATTCAAGAATCTATTTTTGAGGCGAGTCAGGGCAGTGATGTTCACATTGTTGAAATTGGTGGGACAGTAGGTGACTATGAGGGCCTTGCTTTTATTGAGGCAATTCGCGAATTTGGCCGCAAAGTTGGCGCTGATAATTCATTGTATATTCACGTTGTCTATGTGCCATTTATTGGCACTAGTAAAGAATTTAAGAGTAAGCCTGCGCAGAATGCCATGAACGATCTTCGTGGCTTTGGTATTGTGCCAGATGCGGTGATCGTACGCTCCGATGACCCTGCACCTGCTTCTGTACGTAGCAAGGTGGCAATGTTTGGTGGTGTGCCTGAAGATAACGTACTGATGATGCCGAACGTATCGAGTGTGTTCTTGATACCCGAGCGTATTGCGACAAGTAGCATCATGCCGCTTCTCGAGCGTTTTACTGGAAATACGGTGCAGCCAGATTTGTCACCGTGGCAGGATCTTGCGAAGCGCCAGGCGACAAACTTTCCACACAACGTGACAATCGGTCTCGTCGCAAAATACCTCGATAATGAAGATACGTATTTATCTGTACTTGAGGCATTGAAATCTGCGTCGTGGAGTGAGGGTGTTAATCTGAGTGTCAAATGGATTAATGCTGAAACGGCAACTGATGAAGACTTTGCATCTGTCGATGGGCTACTGGTGCCGGGCGGCTTTGGTTCGCGTGGCATAGAGGGCAAAATTGCAGCGGCGCGCTTTGGGCTTGAGACGGGTAAGCCATATCTTGGTATTTGCCTTGGGTTACAGGTAGCGGTGATTGCTGCAGCTCGTCGCGCAGGAATTACGGATGCAAACTCATCAGAATTTGATGCAGATACCGAGCATAATGTCGTATATATCATGGATGGTCAGCAAGGTAAGGAATCAACGGGTGGAACGCTTCGTCTCGGTGATTACCCAGCACGTCTAAGCGAAGGGAGTCTCGCTGAGAAGCTCTATAGTACACAAGATGTCACCGAGCGTCATCGTCACCGCTACGAAGTGAACCAAGCATATCGAGACGACATTGCTAAGGGTGGACTAACTATTAGTGGTACCAGCCCTGATGGAAAGCTTGTTGAATATGTCGAAGGTGTAGATGATAATTTCTTTATCGCAACGCAGGCGCACCCAGAATTTCGCTCACGTCCTCTGCGCGCGCATCCGTTGTTTGTTGGACTTATCAACGCAAGCCGTCGTTAGCCGTTAAAGGCCTGTGTAGTGCTTAGACTATAGTAAAGACGGGAGCCGTTGTAGCGCAAGGCTCCTGTATTTATATCCCCGTCGTCCTTAGCTTGATCGATTGCCAGCGCAAGCGTGCTGTCGATCCCATCAAGACAAATATTTACGCCGCCCGTCATACCACCGGCAGGGTAAGTGTCATTATCGTTATCGTAGAACCAGTTTGTGCCTTGGCTTGGCGGTTGCTGCATGAAATTCTTGAAGTTGGTGTGTGCTACAAGTTGTACGATCGTTGGGTTACCGCCTGGTACTGAAGGGTCAATCACGGTGTCTAGTGGCCATGAGGAAGCGTTTGTGTCGGTGAGGTATAGGCGAAAACTTTTGTTAACCTGTGCTATTCCCGTCCAGAGTGCCGTAACGCGGGATCGTTGCTGGAAGCCATTGTAGGCAACTATAGTAATGGCAGCAAGGACGGCAATGATTACAATCACAATAAGTAGCTCAACAATTGTAAACCCACGCCGTTTCATGTTGCTAGTGTATGTATCTTTCGAGTCATCGTCAAGTTGACATTTTATACTGTTTATGCTAGTATAAATCCATGGCAGAAGAAAAACAAACACCACAAAATGAGCCAGTGAATGACACTCTAACCGCAGACGATATGGACATGCTCCGTGAAGTCTTGCAAGACGCACATTCACGCGGTATCGTGCCAGTATCAGTCTACAAACAGGACGACCTAGCTATTGATGAATTTTAGCTGGTTTGCCGAAGGTGTATCACCTCTGGTAAAATAGCAGTATGGAAAAAACAATAGCTGCTATTATCTCGATTGTTCAAGAATTGTATTCGATTGATGTGCGAGTGCAACTTGACCGACCAGACCCAAAGTTTGGCGACTATTCGACCAATGTAGCATTGCAGCTCGCAAAGCAGGTTGGCAAGAATCCGCGCGATATAGCGACGGAAATTGTTGAAAAACTTAAGGCAATGGGCGACTATGCTGACGTGATCGTTGCGGGTCCTGGCTTTATTAATCTGACACTTGGCGCTAAGGCGCTCCTTGATCTGACTCGCCTTAACCCGGAGCAGATCCGCCAAGGTCAGACTGTGGTGATTGAAACGAACAATCCAAACCCGTTTAAGGCTATGCATATAGGTCACGCCTACAATGCAATTTTGGCTGATACGATGGCGAACCTTTTAGCGGTGAGCGCTGCGACAGTGCGCCGCGTGAGTTATCATGGCGACGTTGGTACCCACGTCGGTAAAAGTATGTGGGCGATTTTGAAGGAAACCGGTGGTGATATTGCCAAGCTTGAGGCGATTCCAACTGATGAGCGCAATGCATTCATGAACAAAATGTATGCGACCGGTGCACAGGCAGCGAAGGATTCTGAAGAAGCAAAGAAAGAGATTGACGAACTTGCAAAGCAGTCGTTTGTGCTTGATGACCCCACTTACAAAGCGATTTATGATATGTGCGCAGCATGGAGCTACGAGCAGATCGATCGTATTGTTGCGCGTATTGGTAATGTGCCGATCGAACGTCGCTATGTAGAGAGTGAAACCGAAAACCCCGGCAAGGAACTAATTCTTGCTAATACGCCTGGTGTATTTACGCAGTCTGATGGCGCATATATTTTTGAAGGCAGCAAGTATGGTTCGTTTGATAATGTCTATATTGGTTCGCACGGCAACGGGCTTTATGGTGCACACGACATGGGTCTTGTGCGGCTTAAGTATGCTGACTACCCGCAGCTTGATCAAAGCATTGTGGTGACTGGTGGTGAGCAAGCGGCGTACTTTAAGGGTGTAATTGCAGCCTCTGAGCTTGCGATTCCTGAGCTTAAAGGCAAGCTATTTAATTATCCTACAGGTCTTGTGAAATTAACGACCGGTAAGATGAGCTCGCGTACGGGTGACGTTGTCGCGATTGACTGGCTATTTGATGAATTTGGTAAGGCAATCACTGAGAGGGGTGGTGTGGCGGCTGATGAGATTATCGCTGGAGCGCTTCGTTACCAGTTCTTGAAGGTAAAGATTGGCGGCGATGTAGTATTTGATGTTAATGAGGCGGTGAGCCTGACGGGCAACACCGGGAGCTATCTGCAGTATGCTCATGCTCGCGCGCGACGTATTTTAGATAAATCATCAAGTACGGTTACGTATCCGACTGATGTGCGCGATGAAGACCGCAGTTTAGTGCGAAAGCTTGGTGAATACCACGAAGTAGTGAACCGCGCGCTTGAGTTACTTGAGCCGCACCACATTTGTACCTACTTGTTTGAACTGGCGCAGGAATTTAATCGCTACTACGAGCAGCATCAGGTAATCGGCAATGAGCTTGAAGCACACCGCGTGGGGCTGGTTGCTGTGTATGCTGACACGCTAAAAGCGGGTCTAGCTATCCTAGGTATTCATGCACCTGAGAAAATGTAATAGAAAAGCGAGTGAGATATGGTAGCAAGTAAAAAGCAAGAAACTGAGATTCGCCGCGACGAAGACAATAAGATCGAGCGCGCTGCGCGGATACGTAATGTATTTAGCAACCAAGGCACCGGGTTTATGAACTTTATCAGGCAACAAGGTGTTGTTGGGCTTGCGATTGGTTTAGCGGTTGGTACTGCGGCTGGGGCGAGCGTTAAGGCGATTGTCGACAACTTGATCAATCCGCTCGTAGCCCTTATTACGCAAGGCGTAAATTTGAATAATCTTAAGTGGGTGCTTGAGAAGGCGAATGGTTCGCATGCTGAAGTTGCAATCGGCTGGGGTGCAATCCTGAGCTCATTGATTACGCTGCTTGCGACGGCGTTAGTCGTATATATTGCCGTACATTATGCAAAACTCGATCGAATCGATAAAAAGAAAGAGGATGCAAAGTAGTGAAAAAATCTTTCAAGCCAGAGCGCATTTTGTGGGTCGATCTTGAGATGACGGGATTAGACCCGGTTGAAGACCGTATCTTAGAGGTTGGTGCGATTGTTACCGACTGGGATTTTAAAGAAATCGCTCGGTTTGAAGCGGTTAAAAAAGTTGGGCCGAACCTTATGAAAAAGCGTATGGTAGGCGAGTTTTGGGATGAATTCTCGGATGTGCGAGATGCTTTGATCGCGCAAAATACAGATGGCAAAAATGGTCGTACGGTTGAGAATGAACTTCTTGCATTTATCGATGAGCACATCGGTGCTGAAGGCAAAGTGTTGCTTGCAGGCAACTCCATTCACCAAGACAGGCGCTTTATTGCTAATGAGTGGCAGCGGCTTGATGCCCGATTGCATTACCGCATGCTTGATGTGAGCGCGTGGAAGGTGGTGTTTGAAGGTAAGTTCCGTAAGAAATTCGCGAAGCCTGAGGCGCACCGAGCAATTGATGACATTCGTGGCAGTATTGAAGAGCTACAGTATTATTTGAAGAAGGTAAAAGCATGACACACAAAGATTTAGAAGATTATTTACTGAGCTTCCCTGATGCATGGCTGGATTACCCATTTGGCGAAGGGACTGCCGTATATAAAGTGGGGCATAAAGATGTTCCAGGTCAGGATGAGAAGCTATTTGCAATTATTGCAGAGGGGAGTAATCCTGTTCGTGTGAGTTTGAAATGTGATCCGCTGCTTGCCAAGCACTTGCGTGAAAAATACGAAGAAGTGCAGCCAGGCTACCATCTAAATAAGAAGCATTGGAACACGATCGTTTGCAGTGGCCAGCTGTCTGATGACGAAGTAAAAGACCTCGCTCGCCTGAGCTATCGCCTTGTTACTGAGTAATTACGACTTTGTAGCGTCGAAAGTTGAGTAGGCCTTAAGTACGAGGTCGATATTACTAAGCGCGGTGTCGCAGAATGACAGAATCTCTTTAGAACCACTTGATTGCTTGAGTTTTGTGATGCGTGAGCGTAATACGGTGAGCTCGTATGTCATTTGGCTTGTGTAAGTGCGATCTAGGGTACCGCGTTGGTAAGAATTTTCGAGTGTCGTAGTTAGCTTTGCTGCGTAAGCTTTTTCAGCTTTAGCGGAACTTGAGCCAGCGTCATCTTTGAGTTTGCGTTCTGTAAGGATAGTTTTCATGCTCGTTGTCATGCTCGAAAGCGATGACGAGAGCGCAGCGTTCGCCTGGGATATTTGATCTTCTGCGAGATGAGTTTGTTCGGTGGTGGTGACGCTTTGTAGCGTGGTAATGCGTTCAGAGATAGGGATGAGCTGATCGTTCGCACTTGGGCCACCAGAAGCGGATATGAGGATGAGCGCAAAGATGGCAGCAAAAATACCACCGCCAATGAGTCCAAATACTGCAAAACGATTTACAACGCGTTGCTCTTTTGGTGCGATTTGATTGAGGTAGTCGATGCTGTATTCGGGAGATTGCCCATTTGCACCTGACGGTGGAGTGAATGGAGCTTGTGGCTGGTAGTCTGGTATGGGTGTAGGCTGCTGTGGCTGATATGGCGCTTGCTGCTGCATCTGTGGCTGAGTGGGCCATGGAGATTGCTGTGGAGGCGTCTGTGGAGCCTGTTGTTGGAAGGGTTGCTCAGGTCGTTGCCAAGTATTTTGCTGAGGCTGGCTCCCGGAGGGCTGTGACTGACCCCATCCACTAGGAATAGGAGGTACGCCATTAGGCGAAACTCCCGGTGGGTTTTGGCCAGGTTGTCCTTGCGGATTCATAGTTATATTAAACCACAAGCGAGTACCCAGAGGAAGAGTGAGTGTAAGAAAGTTCGACACTAGTACTAAAGGGGTGCAGAAGTTATACTAAGTAATATGCAGGATGCCAAAGAGGAGGTGCGCAGTCGGCTCAATATCGAAGACGTGATTGGTGAATATGTCCAGCTGAAGCGAGCTGGGCGTAACTATAAAGGTCTGAGCCCGTTTAGCGGTGAGAAAACACCGAGTTTTTACGTGAGCCCCGATAAAAATATTTGGCATGATTTTAGTAGCAATAAGGGTGGCGATATCTTTACTTTCGTGATGGAAGTGGAGGGAATGGATTTTCGCCAGGCGCTTGAGCATTTAGCACGTAAGGCGGGTGTAGAGCTAATGGAGTATGAATCGCCCGATGCAAAGCGGCGGGCGGCACTGAAGAAGCGTGCGATAGAGGCTAATGAACTCGCGGCGCGATTTTACCAGCAAAACCTGTTGCGCAATCAGCATGCGCTTGAGTATGTGTTTAAAAAGCGTAAGCTTTCGAAGCAAGTAGTGCAAGATTTTCAGATTGGCTATGCGCCCGATAATGGTTCGGCGCTTACAAACTTTCTTTTGAAGCGAGGATTTAGCAAGCAGGAGATTGCTGATGCAGGCCTCTCAAATCGCTATGGAGGGGACATGTTTAGAGGGCGCATGATGGTGCCGTTGATGGACCCAAGTGGACAGGTGATTGGGTTTACCGGCCGTATTATTGGTGATGTGCCAAATGCACCGAAATATTTGAATACTCCACAGACGCTGGTATACGACAAGGGTCGGCATATATTTGCACTTAGCCAGGCAAAAGAAGCGATTCGCAAGGCTGAATATGTAGTGATGGTAGAGGGTAACTTGGACGTTGTGAGTAGTCACCAGGCGGGGGTACGGCAGGTTGTAGCAACGGCAGGCACTGCCATGACCGAGCATCATTTACGGGCGATGAAACGGCTAACTGGTGATGTACGATTAGCATATGATAGCGATAAGGCAGGCGTAGCGGCAACTGAACGAGCGATTGGCTTGGCATCGCAGGTAGGTGTGGAGCTGACGGTTATTACGCTCACTGATGACGCAAAAGATCCTGATGAATTGATTCAGGTTTCACCAAAGAAATGGCAGCAGGCAATTGACGCGGCGGTACCGGCTGTGGAGTGGGTACTTGAACAATATGCCGCACGGGTTGATTTAGCGACGGCAGCAGGGAAGCGCGAGTTTACGACAGCTGGGCTCTCGGTTGTGACGGCGCTGAATGATCCTATCGAACAAGAATATTATGAACAAAAAATTGCTGATATGTCGGGGAGCTCACTCGAGGCAGTTCGCTCGAAGCGCGCAGGGGATGCAAAGCCTGAGCAGAAGCTGCGCGAAGTAAAAGCGCAGCCGAAGCAAGATGGTCGTGGGGGTGAACAATATATTTATGAAGATGAGTTGCTCGCAGTTGCGGCTGTCGATGCGCCAAGTCAAGAATTATTTGAGCATCTAGACACGAGCTATTTCCATGGTGAAGAGCGGCGTGCACTGGCGCGTTATTACGTAACTAATGGTGGCAGGGTACTTGACGATACGCCAGAAGAGTTGCAAAAGTACGATACCTATGTAAAAATAGTATTATTGCGCGCTGATGAGCGGTATATAAAGCTGGATAGCAACGAGCGCTATTACGAAACAGCCCGCCTCATAAAGCAGATGAAACAAGAACACATGAAACAAACTCGAGATACATTGACCGCAGAACTGCGCGAAGCTGAATCAAACGGCGACGACGTCCGTGCGATGCAATTACTCGTCCAGCTAAATGAACTAACAAAGGAGATAGCGCGTGGCAAACGATGATCAGATCCCAACTGGCGACCGTGAAGAAGATGAATTGATGAACATCGATCCAGATGAACCTGCGATTGATGAATTGATGGATGAAGATGAGGATACTCCTGAAGATATCCTAAATTCAGGCCAGTACTTTGATGATATTTCTGACGACTCAGTGCGTTTGCACCTCCGTGAGATTGGTAAAATCCCACTTCTTTCAGCAGAAGAAGAGCTTGCGCTTGCGCAGCGAGTTGTAAAGGGTGATAAGAAGGCTAAGGACAAGATGGCTGAAGCTAACATGCGTCTTGTTGTGAGTATTGCGAAGCGCTACAGTGGCCGTGGCCTTGATTTTCTCGATTTGATTCAGGAAGGTCACACAGGGCTTTTGCGCGCTGTTGAGAAGTTTGACCCAGATAAGGGATTCAAGTTTAGCACGTACGCAACATGGTGGATCCGCCAGGCGATTACTCGTGCGATTGCCGACCAGGCACGTACGATTCGTATTCCAGTGCATATGGTTGAAACTATCAACAAGTTGCTCCGTACGCAGCGCCGTATGACCCAGGAGCTTAACCGTGAACCAACTATTGAAGAGCTTGCGAAAGAGCTTGAGATGGAGCCGGAGCGCGTTGAATACGTGATCAAGATCAAGCAGGATATTTCGAGCCTTGACGCTGGCGTTGGTCGCGATGGCGAAGACGAAGATAGTGTACTGGGTGATTTTATTGAAGACGAAGATGGCGCAACACCAGAAGAATCGGCAAGCAGCCAGCTGCTAAAAGAGCAGGTTCAGTCAGTGCTTTCGACGCTTTCAGAGCGCGAGCAGAAGATTATCAAGATGCGCTTTGGTCTCGAGAACGGTAAGAGTCATACGCTCGAAGAAGTGGGGCAGGAATTTGCCGTGACACGTGAGCGTATCCGCCAGATTGAGGCGAAAGCGCTTGCGAAGCTACGTAAGCATAAAGACGCTAAGAAGCTTTACGAATACCTACAATAGGGAAGTAACGCCGCTAAAACGACGCTCGTATGGGCGTCGTTTTAATTTATCGCTAGGCGGTTTTATTAATTGGTTGGTTGGCACTGCAGGTTGCAGCGTCGCCGTCACCTAGGTATGACGAGATAGGGAGGTTATTTTCGGATGAGAAGTAGATAATCTGAGCACCTGCAAGCCCGCATGCTCGATACATAATTGTGTTGTTGTCGGTTGGTGGTATGGCAGTGACGTGAATGCGTGTTTTACTGAGGCTTGAGCTGGAGTCTTTTTCAAAATCGCTTATCGACTGCGGGTATGAGCGATGTGCTGCGTAGTAACTTTCGGCGAGTTTGGTCACTGTGCCAGCGGCGTGCTTCGAGTCGGCGTTTTTTGCTGTTTCTTGGATGCCTGCGTACTGGGTGCTGATTATGACAACGAGAAATGCGAGGACAAATACGGCAACCGTGTTGATGATAATGCCAATAAGACCAAGTGTGGTAGAGGCTTTCGCTTTTTTAGATTGAACCATCGAAATAATCGCAAGGACAAGTCCAAATGGTGCAAGGCCGACAAACGCAAGAATAACACCGATAATGCCCGTTGCCTGACCTGGATTAGGTGTACGAGCAGAATCGCTCGGCGCGGCAGAAGATACTGATTGTTGGTCCATAATACTTATAGTTATAGCACGTGGCGACTATAAAAAGTGAGTTTCGTCGAGTAATTGATCGACTTGTTTGTGTAGTGTATCGAGGCTACCTTCGTTTGTAAGGTAGTGATCGGCGATAGCGATAGGGCCGCCTTTTTCAAGGTTCTCGATTTCAGCCCAGTCACGTTGGTCAACTTCTTCGCTGGTCATTGGTCGCTCTGGGCGGTTTGCCATGCGTTGTTTACGGAGGTGTTTTGGTGTCACGATAGCAATAACAGTCATTTCACCCGGGAATTCGTGTTTAAGGATTTTGTACTCGCTCCAGGTGTATAGCCCATCAAGGATAATGTGCTTTTGACCAGCCGCAATGAGTCCACGCACTTCTTTAATTGCGCGTTTGACGATAAAATCTTTGCCTTCGCGTGCCCGGATTTCTTCACGGAAGGTTTGTTGGCTTTCCCAGGTGATTTCGATACCAGCCTCGGTCATTGCTTTATATAAAATGCCGCCGAAATAAATCTTCGGGTAGCCCTTTTCGGTGAGATAGTTGACGGCTGAGCTTTTGCCGCTACCAGCAAGGCCGACGAATGCCAGTATTTTTACGCCCGTATCGTGATGTTCAGTCATAACACTAGTGTAACAGAGAGGGATTACGCTTGTATATATGCGTATCGTATTTTGCCGCTACCCCGATGGTATACTGGTACTATGAGCAAACCAAAACGTCTTGTAATTATCGATGGTAAGTCAGTTTTCTACCGTGGCTACTACGCAATGCCAAACCTTAGTACTGCTGACGGTACCCCAACAGGAGGCGTGTATGGGTTTGCGGCGCTCAGCATTGAATTAATTAAAAAGCTGAGTCCTGATTATGTTTGCGTGGCGTGGGATAAGCCAAAAACTAATATTCGTAAGCGACTTGAAATCTACCCTGAATACAAGGCTGGCCGTAAGCCGGCGCCAGCTGATTTTTATGCCCAAATCCCGATTTTACACGAACTGCTTTCGGCATTTGGCTGGCCGCTATATGAGCTTGATGATTATGAGGCGGATGATATTATGGCGACCTTGGCTCATGAGGCTGCAAAGCAGGGGGTCGAAGTCTGCCTAATTACAAGCGACCTTGATGCGTTGCAGGCGATCGAACCGCTAGTGCATGTGTACGCACTTAAAAAAGGCCTTACGAACATTGACTTGTTCAAGCCGGAGAGCTTTACCGAAAAATATGGCCTTCGAGTTGATCAATTTCTTGACCTCAAGAGTTTAAAGGGTGACTCGAGCGATAATATTCCGGGTGTACCTGGAATTGGTGAAAAGACGGCGACGCAGCTTCTACAGCAATTTGAAACGCTTGATGGTATTTATGAAAACCTTTGGCAGGTGAAAGATAGTGTGCGTCGTAAACTCGAAGAAGGCAAAGAGATGGCGTATTTGAGTAAAAAGGTAGCTGAGCTTTGGTTTGATGCGCCAATTAAACTTGATTTGCCATCGATGGACTGTACGCTACTGGATACTGCGAAGCTCAAAGCATTACTTGGCCAACTTGAATTTAAGAGCTTGCTGCGAAACCTGCCCGATTACATGCAAGATCATTCACCGGCGACTGCGCAAACATCAAGTGATGTCACTGATGTTACTGAATTGCCAGCGAGCCAGGCTAAGGCAATACTATTGATGGCTGAAGCACTTGTTGTATGGCTTGATGGTGATCATGCATGGCTTAGTCATGAGCGCGGGAAGGCAGCAAAGATACCGATTAAAGAAGCAACTGAGATCACGCGGCATGTGCCGGTTGTGGGACACGATACGAAGGTAGTTCTGAAGGCATTTCTTGCTGCTGGTGCGAAAGAATTGCCAGTGATTGCGCATGATACGGCGCAAGGTTCGTTCTTACTTAACCCGCTTCGTAAGTCCCGTGAACTCTCTGATCTTGTGGGATTTGAATCGATTGATGATGCGAAAGTAGCAATTAGCGCAATTTGGGCACTCTATGATGAGCAGAAACCCGCGCTCGAAGCGCTACCTAGCTTAGCGAACGTTGCACATACAATGGACTTCCCGCTTATTCCTGTACTTGCGCGCATGGAGTATAGGGGGATTCGACTTGATAGCAGTATGCTCGCCAAGATGGACGAGTCTCTTACAAAAGAGATTACGCAAATTCAAGATCAAATGCACGAGATGGCGGGGCGCGTATTTAATATCGCGAGCCCATCACAGCTTGCCGAGGTGCTCTTTACTACATTACAGTTACCAACACTTGGTATCAAGAAGGGTAAGACAGGATATAGTACTGGCCAGAAAGAGCTGGACAAACTGCGTGGTCAACATCCTATTATTGAATTGATTGAGCAGTACCGCGAACTTACAAAACTACAGAATACTTATGTGCAGACATTGCCAAAACAGGTAGATGAAAAAGGGTTCATCCATACTACGTTTAATCAGGACGTAGCGGCAACCGGGAGACTTAGTAGCATTGATCCTAATTTGCAGAATATTCCAATTCGCACTGAGCTTGGGCGTAAGATTCGCGATGCGTTCATTCCTGAAAAGGGTAATGTCTTCGTGAGCGCTGACTACAGTCAGTTTGAACTTCGTTTGGCCGCGGTGCTCGCAGGCGACGAGAAGATGACGCGCGACTTTAACTCAGGGATTGATATTCATGCTAAAACTGCAAGTGATGTGTACCATGTGCCCCTTGGGGAAGTTACGAAGGAGCAGCGTCGGCGTGCTAAAGTGGTGAACTTTGGTGTGCTATACGGTATGAGCCAGCATGGTCTTGCGGCTGCCGCGAACATGAGCTTCGCTGAGGCGCAGCACTTTATTGATGAATATTTTCGCGTACGCCCTGAAGTGAAAAAGTACATCGATGCGACTATTAGAAAAGCGCATGATGAAGGATTTGTTGAGACGTTGTTTGGGCGTCGTCGTCCAACGCCAGATGTGAAGTCGAGTAACTTCGTTGTTCGCTCGGCAGCTGAACGTGCAGCCGCAAATATGCCGATTCAGGGCACTGAGGCAGACTTAATGAAGCTTGCCATGATTAAGGTTGACGAACGACTTGGTGGTCGTGGCGAACAGGTATTGCAGATCCACGACTCGATTTTGATTGAGTGTAAAAAAGAACGTGCTGAAGAGATCGGTGCGTTGCTTGAAGAAACTATGGAACAAATTTATCCGGAACTTGGTGTGCGACTGCAGGTCGATGTACATACTGGCGAAAATTGGGGGGAAGTTTAATGAATATTGCAATTAAAAAGCTTGATGAGCGTGCCTTACTACCCGAGTATCAGACGGAGCAGGCAGCGGGTATGGATGTCGTGGCATGTATTGATGAAACAATTAGCCTTGAGCCCCATCAGCGTATTATTGTGCCAACGGGCATCGCAATTGCGCTACCAGTCGGGTACGAGGCGCAGATTCGCGGCCGTAGTGGTATGGCAGCAAAGTTCGGGGTGATGCCTGCAAACGGCATTGGTACGATCGATGCTGATTATCGTGGTGAAATAGGAGTGATTTTACTTAACACGAGTGACGAAGCATTTATGATTGAACCGGGAATGAGAGTCGCGCAAATGGTGATTGCAAAGTACGAGAAGATTGCTTGGGAAGTGGTCGACAAGCTTGAAGTAACTGAGCGTGGCGCTGGTGGATTTGGAAGCACAGGCCATGCTGCTTAATCGCGTTCGTCCACATTGGCGTCATTTTGTTCGCCCGAGGCAAACTCCGCAGATTGGTAAGTGGCGTGACCGGCGTTTGGACCGGCAACATGTAAGCGAGCCGGAGCTTGTCGACTATGTGTGCAAAAGCACCGATTTTTTTGATTGCGCTGAAGAACGAGTCGCTGCAATGATGCAGCGACGACCTGAAATCAGCGACCTTGAACGACGCATCCCAAAGCTCCGCAAGCGATTTGCTTCGACTCACGAGCCACTTGATGGACTGACTGCACTACTTGCACAGGTTCCGCGCGCGGTGTTTGCACAGCTTCAGATGGATAAATATCCACACGGATATCGCAACAAGCAAGAGCGTTTGTTTGAGCTTATTGATTTTAACGACACACTGGTTTCAACGATTTTGTTGCTCGATAATAAATACCGTGAGGAGTTTGGCGAACGCACAAAACAAGCGGCTGACCGCATATGTAAGCGGATTGGCGTGCCTTGCTTTACGAATGAACAATGGACGGCGATTATTCGTGGACTGACCCGTGAAGTGGCGGTATACTCAGCGGCACGCGGTGCTGGGTTTAACGCATGGCTTACCGACCGTGCGCATGATGCGCTCGGGGTTGATCTACAGGTGCAAGATCCTGAAGATGGCCGTTATATCAATGTCGATGTGAAGACGCCAAGCTCGTTTCGTCACCGTATGGAGCAATTGGTGCACGAAAAGCGCCTGACGGAGCGCGAACTGGTAATAGGTGACCAGCAAAACTACGTCATTGAAGAGAATGGACATGGCAATAACAGAGTGCAGATTGTGGTGTTATGCATCCTACCTGATGCATTTGGCGAGTTAACTGATTGGCGATTTGTGAATCCAGAGCCAATGCGCCAGAAGCTTAATCAGCTCATTCGTGACCACGGTATTCACGATGGTAAATACGGTAAATTACTACAATAAGCTAAATTGACTCCTATTAGCATATATGGTATAATGGATTTATGTATAGAGGATCTCGCCCACGAATTCTTCCAATCATTGTTGTGATTGTGATTGTTGCACTTGTTGTTGCAGCTATTGTAACGGTAGGCCGCGTGCTTTTTAGTGGCAACGGCGACACCTCTCAAGACAATAAGAAGACCACATCATCAGTTATTGAGCAGGCGGTGCTTGCGCAGGACGGTGACCGAGCGGTTCGTTGGACTGTTCGTGGCCCGATTGTAGCTGATGAGAAATTCCGTAGCTACCAGATTATTGTAAGCCCATCAACGCGTACTTATGTGACGTACTCTGGTTACCTTGACCAGGTGATTGACACGAAGACATATTCTAATAACGTTAAAGCGTATGAGCAGTTTGTATATGCGCTTAATAAAACGGATATTGCTAAAGCGCGTGACACAAAAGATGCTGATCTTCGTGGTGTTTGTGCAACCAATGGCCTTGCATATGAGTTTGAGACACTCGTTAGTGATGACCCTGACCACGCTATGTGGAGCTCAACCTGTAAGGACTCGCAGGGTACGATGACTGCCGACCCGTTACAGGTGCAAGCGCTCTTCGTAAACCAGATTCCAGACTTCCGTCCGCTGTTTACCAAGATTTATTAATAACAGTGGTACAATGAGCGTATGATACGCGGTATTATCTTTGATTGTTTTGGCGTGCTAACAACTGATGGGTGGCTTCAGTTCCGTGAGGAGCATTTTGAAGAGGGGACTCGTGGGTACGCTGAGATTTCCCGGCTTAATCACCAGGCTGACATTGGTTATATTACGCACGATGAGTTTATGCAGGCAATTGCTGATTTGTCACAGATTGATGTTAATGAAGTGAAGAAGACGCTCGAGCAGCGTTCACCGAACAACGGGCTTTTTGATTATATTCGCGATGAGCTGAAGCCACATTATAAGATTGGCTTATTGAGTAACGCATCTGATGATTGGACTAGTGAGCTATTCCGTCCTGATCAAGTGGCGCTCTTTGATGAGAAGGTATTTTCGTTCCAGATTGGCGTTGATAAACCGCATGCGGCGATGTACGAGACTGCTGCAACCCGGCTTGGACTACTCCCAGAAGAGTGTATTTTTATTGATGACCGTGAAGGATTTGTGACAGGTGCAAAAGATGTCGGTATGCAAGCATTTGTATTCGAGACCAACGGGATTACGAAGCAAAAGATTGATGAGATTATTGCGCAGTCTAACTAGCTATGCCTGAACTTCCTGAAGTTGAAACTGTACGTCGTGGTCTTGAGCGGCTTATTGTTGGGCGCAGTATTAAAACCGTGATGGTATACGATTCACCGAAGAGTTTTCCCAATACGCAGGCTGATGTTGAACAATTTGTGTATGGTGCAACAATTGTGGCGGTAAGGCGCCGTGCAAAAGTATTGCTCATCGAGCTTTCTACAAACTATACATTCGTCACTCATTTAAAGATGACGGGACAGCTGGTATATGTGGGGAATGAACGGTTTGGTGCGGGGCATCCAACGGATTCACTTATTGGGAGTCTCCCTGACAGATCGACGCGTGTGGCAATGGCATTCGATGATGGCACGACGCTATTTTTTAATGATCAACGTAAGTTTGGCTGGATGAAATTATACCCGGCACCAGAAGTAATGAATATCGATTTTATGCAGAAGGTTGGGCCGGAGCCGCTTGACGATAGCTTTACGGCTAAGGTGTTCATATCTCGTATACGTCACCGTAACAATACAACGATTAAGGCAGCTATTCTCGATCAGACAGTGCTCGCGGGCGTAGGGAACATCTACGCCGATGAGAGCTTGTGGGGTGCTAAAATTCATCCATCGACGCGAGTAAAGAATGTAAGTGATGAGCAGCTTTCGACACTCCTCGTTGAACTTAAATATGTACTCAATCTTGCTATCGAAAAAGGTGGTTCGACTGATAAGAATTACGTGAATGCTGAAGGCAAGCGGGGAAGTTATATTGACTTTGCCCGTGTGTTTCGCCGTGAAGGCAAAGAATGTCCACGTCACCCGGGAACGGTTATTATTAAGACTAGAGTTGCCGGCCGTGGTACGCATACTTGCCCGATATGTCAGCCCGCGCCGTTGTAGTCGCCACCTCTGTTTCGTAGTATCATAGAAGTAATGATATATCTGATTCATGGCGAGAATGCCTACCTGCAGGAAGCGGAGCTGCAGAAGATTGTAAAATCGACTGGTGTAGCGCCAGAGCGTGTTGATACGGATGCGCTATCGCTGAATGCTCTTGCTGACATTGTACGTGGCGGATCTTTATTTGCGATGAAGCGACTTGTCGTGATTAGGGAGCTTTCTAGCGACGCAACACTATTCGGGAGATTAGCCGAATGGGCAGGGGAAGTTCCTGATGAGACGACGATTGTATTGCTGGAACGCAAACTCGATAAGCGTACTAAGGCGTATAAAGTGATTATTAAGGCGGCAACTGTGCTATTGGCTGATTCGCTTACTGAGCGTGATATTCGAACGGCTGAAGGGTGGCTTCGAGCGATAGCGAAGCAATATAGCGTGTCGCTATCTCCAACACAGATTACGCAGATGGCAGAGCGGGCGCTGGTGACAAGTGAGAAGGCTTCATCGCGCGCGGTTGACCAGATGCAACTTGCACACGCTGTGAAGGCTTTGGCGGGCGCAGAAGCCGTAACCGACGAAATGATTGCGACTGTACTACCACAGGCGATGGCAGACAGCGTATTTGATATGCTTGAAATTGCTGCGCGCCGAGAGTCTAAGCGTCTTGATATGCTGCTTGCTGATATGGCTCGAACTGAAGATGGCCACCGCGCACTTGCACTACTGAGTGGGCAATGGTCCCAGCTTGCGGCCGTAGCAACGCTCGGTGGGTCGTCGCAGAGTATTGCGACCGAAATCGGGATTCATCCGTTTGTGGCAAAGAAAATGCAGGAGACGGCGAATCGATTTAGTAGTAGTGAAATCCGTATGCTGACGCGGCTTATTGCTGATCTTGATATTGACACGAAAACATCCCAGGCGGGGCCGTGGGATGCGGTATATCGGTTTTTGTACGCAATTGCTACTCGCTAATAAAATAGCCCCTAGATAAGGAGCTATTTTTCGTTGAAAGACTAACTTAGGCTTTCTTTGTTGCGGGTTTTTTTGTTGCTGTAGCTTTAGCGGCTGGCTTCTTAGCAGGAGCTTTTTTCGCTGCAGGCTTAGCTGCAGGTTTTGTAGCAGTTTTAGCTTTTGTGCTTGCTGCAGGCTTAGCGCCAGCAGCTTTCGCAACCTTTGCAAGACCAGCCTTGCGGCGGCTTGCGGTAGCTTTCTTGATGAGACCCTTCTTTACTGCAGTGTCGAGTTCGCTTTGTGCAGCACTAAGGTTAGCGGCAGTTGGTTCAGCGGTAAAAGCTTTAACTGCACCCTTAATGTCACGCTTGATGCTTACGTTGCGAGCGCGGCGCTTTGCAGTTTGCTTCATTCGTTTGATTGCTGATTTGATGATTGGCATATTGTTCCTTATATCTTATCTTAGAGCTACTATTTCAATCAAAGACTGATTATACCTGAGATACCCCTGTTTGTAAAGAGGGTGTGAATAATCGTTGACGGGGGCAAACTACTTATGGTATAGTGAAGCCAAACTCGAAAAGAACATAAACAGTAGGTACGTAACATGGCAGATCAAGGCGCGCTCAAGCAAATCATTCAAAAGCTCAAAGATAGCAACAATGTTCTTGTTACTGTTAACTCGAATCCATCTGTTGACGAGCTTTCTGCCGCGCTTGCCATCACACTTTGTATCAACAAGCTCAATAAGCATGCTACAGCGGTGTTTAGTGGGGATGTGCCGCCTGCGATCGAGTTTTTAAACCCTGAGAAAACGTTTGAGAATACGGTTGATAGCCTGCGAGACTTCATCATTGCTCTTGATAAAGAGAAAGCCGATCACCTCCGATACAAGGTGGTGGATGACATGGTGAAGATATTTATCACACCGTATCGAACGACGATTAACGAAAAAGACCTTGAATTTTCTCAGGGTGACTATAATGTGGAGTTTGTGTTGGCTGTCGGTGTCCAGAACGAGAGCGACCTTGACCGTGCGCTTGAAAGCCACGGCCGCATACTACATGATGCAACTGTTGCCGCAGTTTCACTTGGTGAGCCAACAAAACTTGGCGGGATTGAGTGGGCTGATGGCGATGCAAGCAGCTATAGTGAGATGTTATTCCAGATTGCTGAAGGCGTAAAGGGCGATAAGAGCTTATTGGATGAGCAAGTTGCCACAGCATTTCTTACGGGTATTGTGGCGGCGACTGACAGGTTCTCGAATGGCAAGACAAGTTCAAAGGTGATGACGGTTGCTGCGCAGCTTATGTCGGCTGGCGCTAACCAGCAACTGATTGCTACGAAACTCGAAGAAGATATGGCGATTTCGACTCAGGCGAGCGTCTCGCATGCGCCAGAGGAAAAGCCGCAAGAACTGCCAAAAGAAGAGCAGAAAGATGATGACGGCGCTATTGGGGCGCTCTCAATCTCGCACGTACCAGAAGGTAACGTTGATGAAGTGACTAAGGCGGTTGCAACTGAAAACTCTGGCCAGGCATTAAGTCGTGCAGAACAAGAGCTTGCGAAGCAGGCCGAACGCGTGAACGAGACCCGCCAAGAGGACGCAACTGAAGAGGCTGAGCAAAAACTTGCTGAGCAGCTTGCGACCACTGCACCAGCCGCGCCGCCTGCGTTTGAGTTGCCGACCGTAACAGCGCCAGCTCAAGAACCACTAAAGTCTCATACGGATGAAGAAGCGAATGCACCAAGTTTTGGCGGTACACTTAACGCTACAACTGAGCAAGCCGAAGAGGATAAGCGTCAGCAGGTAGAGGATGATCGTAACCATACGATTTTGAGTCATAATAGCTCGTACGCCACTGGAGCACCATCATTCCAATCGCCAATCAATGCAGCGGCAGGTAATGTCGACGCTGAGCCTGAGGTTCGGGATGTACTTTCTGAAGGTAATGACACTGCACCAACGAGCCATGCAGAAGTGATTCAACCGCCAGTACCCGTTGCTCACTCAGAGCCGACTTTAGCTGAAATTGATGCACAAAACCGTGCTGCGCATAGCGACGCACGAGCTGCACTTGATGCAGCACTTAGTACCCAGGAGCAGCCAGCATCTGCGATGCCAGCATTTGAACCTGCGCCGATTCCTGAGCCAACCGCGGCTTATGAACCCGCAGCTCCAGCGCTGCCACCATTGCCCCCATTGCCACCAATGCCTGATTTTTCAACGCTGCCACCACTTCCTGGTGAGCCAGCCTCGGCAAGCGTAGCTTCTGTTCCTGACACCCTTGGTGCTGTGCTACCACCAGCTCCAGCTGAGCAACCAGCACAGCCAGTTGACCCCGGTCAGTTCAGAATCCCCGGTCAGTAGATTTAGCTACGAATCATAAAGTGGTTGATCCCAATATCGCGCCCAAGGGCGTGTATTTGGGTTTCTGCATCGCCACGTTGACTATGATGAGCGTGCATGATCTGGATGATCTGATCGTGGTATTCACGGGCATCGATAGTCTCATCAATTTGTTCTGGTGCGCGGCCCGCTTCCATGTAGATCCAATCGGTATTAACATGAGGATTTTGTTCCGCAGGCAGGCAGAATAGGCGAATGCGTATGAAGCGGCTGTCGTTTTGCCGGAGACGGTAGAAGGCAAGGCAGAGTGCGCGTGTAGCAACGATATGGTCAATATGGCCCGTGAGCCCGTTGAGGTCGAATCCCATAAACTCAACTTCTACATCGCGGTCTGTGATCGCTTCATGTACGATTTGCTGGATCTTTTCTGCTATTTCGAGCATTTCAATATTACAGAGCCGACCATCGATGTACCCGAGTTCGTGTTGGCTAGTCGCACCCATCATTTGGCCACTTTTGAGCCATTCTTCACGGCGTACGGTACCTAAATCCGGGGCGTTGTCAGGATTTGTGCCGTTTTGGCCTAAGGTGAGCGTAATAAGATGTAACTCTACGCCTTCATGTACAGCCTTTATGAGTGCGCCGCCTGGGCCAAATGCTTCGTCATCGGGGTGGGCAAAGATGCCAAATAGTAATTTTTTCACTGTCTTTAGTATACTATGAGCAATGGACGGAGAGATTATTTTAATTGATAAACCAGCTGGGATGACCAGCTTTGGTGTAGTGGCGCGCGTACGGCGTATTTTGAGTCGCCAGGCAGGCAAGAAAGTGAAGGTAGGGCACTGCGGTACGCTTGACCCGTTTGCGACTGGGCTTTTGATTTTGGTGAGCGGCAAAATGACGCGTAAGGCGATGGAATTTACGAAGCTCGATAAGGTTTACGAAGCTGAGTTTATATTGGGGCAGGGGAGTACGACGGGCGATCCTGAGGGTGAACTGACAAAGGTTTCAGAGATTATCCCGACAAAAGTACAAATTGAAGAGGCTCTTGTGGCATTCAGGGGTGAAATTACTCAACGACCGCCAATTTTTAGTGCAATTAAGATTAATGGCCAGCGCGCGTATAAATTGGCACGCGATGGCAAAGAGGTGGAGATACCTGAGCGAACAATTACTGTGTACAGTCTTGAGCTCGTTGATTACTCATATCCGTCGCTGAAAATCCGTACACATGTAAGCAGTGGCACGTATATTCGTAGTTTGGCAGTTGATATTGGGACAAAATTAGGGACGGGCGCCTACTGTAAAGAGCTACGTAGAACGAAGATCGCAGACTTCTCGGTGGAGGCCGCGAAGATGCTTTCTGACTTCGGTGTTGAAAATTAGCGACTTATCTGTTACAATTACCAGTTATGATATCAAAGGATGATAAAGCGAAAGCTATTGCTTTGACTCAGGTTAACAAAAACGACGTTGGTAGCCCACAGGCTCAGGTGTCGGTTTTGACGGCTCGTATCAAAGAGGTTACTGAGCATCTTAAGGCCAACAAGCACGACCACATGGCGCGCCGCGGTCTTATCCAGATGGTAGGTAGGCGCAAGCGCCTCCTCAAGTACCTTGAGACGAAAGACTTTGAGGCCTACAAGGCAACGCTTGAAAAGCTAGGCCTACGTAAGTAGCCAGCGTAAAAGACCCTGCTCATCGGCGGGGTCTTTTATTATGGCCGTAAATCCTGCTACACTAACAATACCCCGCTATATCCGCACGTGCCGGATCAATAGCTTCTTGTAACTAATGGTATTTGTAAAAGGAACAGACATGAAAGAACTCATCTTCGCAACAACAAATAAAGGAAAGGTCGTGTCACTACAGACTCGTCTTGATCAGGCTGGCTGCGATATTACGGTGATCGCGAAACCACTTGAAATTACTGAGATACAAGCAGATACGGCGCTAGAAATAGCGAAAGTGAAAGCCTCTGAGGCGTTTAAGCAGCTCGGTCATCCAGTTGTCGTTGATGACAGTGAGTTTTGTATTGAAGCGCTTGGGGGATTCCCGGGGCCGTACCAAAAATATGTGGGTGAGAAAATTGGAGCGGAAGGCTTTGTGAAGTTGATGCAAGGCTATGATAATCGCCGAGCGTATTTTATTAGTAACTTGGTTTTTGTTGATGCGGGTGGTGGGCAACATACATTTAGCGATGAACCGTATTGGGGTACGATTGCTACTGAAGTCGATACGATTGAGCATCCCGATGCATGGGGCCCACTTTGGAGGGTGTTTATTCCTGATGGGCGATCTGTGACGCTTTCGCAGGCGAGTCCTGAAGAACGTCACGAGATAAATGCCAAGCGCGACGCCAAAGGTGCATACAAAAGATTTGCCTTATGGCTGAAGGAGTGTGGTGATGTATAAGATAACTCGAGAGAAGTTTGCAGAGCGTATTGCGGTGGCGCGTATTAAATTGCGGTTGCGCAAGGTGCTTCGATTTGTACCGGAAGAAATTAGTGAGTGGGATTCTCGGGATTTTTTGGCTGTGACTGATAAGGCTGGTAATGAGGGCGTGCTTATATATCAGGATTTGACGGCTCCTTTTACGTTGTCGCCACGCGTGGCGCGATCTGGTGGGCGGGTTGCAGCAATCATTTGCGATATTTGTGCAACATGGCGCCGGGGACCGGAGAGTGCAGTGCTGACGTTGCCAAAAGGTGATAGTAGGTCTGTGTCGTATTTAGTATGTGCAGATTTGGATTGTTCATTGCATGTGCGGGGGATGACTGACGCGGGAATACTGTCGCGTTCACAGATACGCGAAGATATTACGCCAGATCGGCGCGTGGAACGTTTGCGGGAACGTTTAATCGCAATTCTTAGCGAATAAGAGCTGGTTGCGGTTCGCCATTGTGAGGTTTTAGCTCTAAGATATCTTGTCTCCAGCGATATGCTTCTGGTGCATCCGAGTTATCTTTCATGCCCATGCCTGCAAGCCACTGTGCTGAAGTGTGAAAACCAACATAATCAGCGTGAATTTCTGAAGCTTGTTTAGCGATGTCTTTTTGTACAAGTACGGCAAGCTCGACTGATCGGGCGCTGAGTTCACCGAGGTGTTTACGGACTGCCTCTGGAGTTTTTCCTAAATCTAATACGTCATCAATAAGAATGACGGGACGATCAATTACTCTTGTTGTTGGAGTGAGACTTGTAATGACTTCGGGGGTTTGGCCGGCGTCAAATACGTTGTGGTTTCGGGAGGTAATCAGAAAATCGAGCTCCGGATGAAAGTCGGGCGCTTGATCGGTAATGCTAAACATGAGTTGCGAGGCAAATGGCATGGCGCCACGGGGAAGAGCAACAAATAACGGGTTATCGCCTTCGTGGCGATCGATAATAGCGCTTGCAAGTTCGCCGATGCGTTGTGTGACGGTAGTTCTGTCGTAAAGGGTGCGGTATCGTTCATTCATAGGGATATTGTAGCGCACAACACCTTAGAATGAATGTATTGATTGCCTTATGCACACAAAAGTGGTATAATACATTACCGTAATGATCAATTCACAAGATTCGACAGGTGGGAATCTCGATCAACAACTTGATGGTTTCGATAATCTTTGCCAGCGCGGAGATGAAGTTATTGAATACATTTTTACCGAACGCTCTTAGTGACGCTTGATAGGTCGCGTAGTAGGGTGTTGGGGAATATATCGGAAAGTTATATTGTAGTTAAATTTTGGTTGCCTAAATGCACTACTAACAGAGGTAGTAATGGCTAAATATGCCTGAATGGCGTATAATAGACACACGCTTGCCGCAGTAAGTGGTGGATAGAAGAATTCAACAGAAATTTTCTACCCGTTACTTACACAATAGAAGGTAAGTGGCCTAACAAAAAGGAGGCTCAGTTCATGAGTATCATTAACCCTAGTGGCAAAGAAATTTTTAGTGTCACTACTGAACTATGTGGGCGCCCACTGACGCTCGAAGTAAACCGCGTTGGATTCCGCTCAACTGGTAGTGTATTAGTAACCTACGGTGACACTGTCGTGCTCGGTACTGCAACTGTTGGCACGCGCCCAGTTGTGCTCGATTACTTCCCACTTTCAATTGAATATCAAGAGAAGTTTTACGCTGCCGGTAAGATTAGCGGTAGCCGATTTATCAAGCGTGAAGGTCGCCCAAGCGACGATGCTGTGCTTATTGGTCGTATGATTGATCGCCCAATCCGTCCGCTATTCCCTAAGGGCTATCGCCAGGAAGTACAGGTTGTGAGCTCGGTTCTTTCAATGGATCCGAACTTCCGTCCAGATGCAATTGCGATGATTGCGGCAAGCGCTGCTCTAATGCTTACGGGTACGCCATTTGATGGCCCTGTTGCGGGCCTGCGTGTTGGTCGCGTAAATGGTGAATTCAAAGCATTCTTGACCCCTGAAGAGCGCGAGCAGAGCGATCTTGATCTTGTTGTTGCTGGTATCGGAAGTGGTATCACGATGGTTGAGGCGGGTGCTGAAGAAGTTCCTGAAGAGGTTATTATTGATGCAATGGCATGGGCATACGAAGCATTCCAGCCTGCGATTGCGTTGCAGAAAGAGCTTAAAGAGAAGGTTGCACCAAAAGAGCAGGAGTACACGCTTATTTTGCCAAACCCTGATATCCAGGCGGAAGCTGATGAATGGGTGGAAGGTAAGCTTGGTGCGGCGATCCGTAAGCCGTATCCAGAGCGTAATGAGATGGTTAACGAGACACGTCTTGCATTCCATATTGCAATGGCTGAAAAGCATGGTGGCGAAGAGGAATACGCGACAATCCGAAGTGAATACGATGATGCATTTACAATGGCAGTACACGAAGATGTGCGTAAGGGTATTGTTGAAGACGGTACTCGCCCAGACGGTCGTAAGCTCGAAGAAATTCGCCCACTTTCAAGTGAAGTTGGCGTGCTGCCTCGTACTCATGGCTCAAGTATCTTTACGCGTGGTGTGACGCAGGGCATGAACATTGTGACGCTTGCGCCCCTCAGCTTTGCTCAGACTGTTGATACGATGGAGCAGACTGATTACGAGCGACGCTACATGCATCACTACAACGCACTACCGTTTACGGTTGGTGAAGTTGGTCGCATGGGTAGTCCGGGTCGTCGTGAGATTGGCCACGGATACCTTGCTGAGCGTGCGCTTACGGCTGTACTTCCAACTGAAGAAGAGTTCCCGTATGCAATCCGTAGCGTAACTGAAATTATGAGCCAGAATGGTTCAACCTCCATGGCTGCTACTTGTAGCTCATGTCTTGCACTTATGGATGCTGGTGTTCCATTGAAGCGCCCTGTGAGTGGTATTGCAATGGGGCTCATGATGGACGGTGACACCCCGTACGTTTTGAGCGACATCGCTGACGCTGAAGACTTCGCTGGTGATATGGATTTCAAGGTTACTGGTACTGAAAAGGGCATCACTGCGATGCAGATGGATATGAAGGTCCACGGTTTGCCGGTTGAAATCCTTCGTAAGGCAGTTGAGCAAAGTAAGGCTGGTCGTGCGCACATCTTAGAGCATATGCTTACAACTATTGCTGCGCCTCGTGTATCACTGAGCCCATATGCACCTCGCATTGAGAAGATTAAGATCAATCCTGATAAGATTGGCGCCGTGATTGGTAAGGGTGGCGAGGTTATTAACAAGATTACCTCTGAAACTGGCGCAATGATCGATATTAAGGACGACGGACTTATTACGGTTGCAAGCCCAGACGGTGAAAGCATTGAGCGCGCACTTGAATGGATTCGCGGCCTTACTGAGGAGCCAGAAGTTGGCCGTATTTACACTGGTAAGGTGGTAAGTATTAAAGACTTTGGTGCATTCGTGAATATCTTGCCAGGCACTGATGGCATGCTCCACATCAGCCAGCTTAGTGACAAGCGCGTCGAAAAGGTGACTGATGTACTAAAAGAAGGCCAGATGGTGAAGGTGAAACTCGATGCTATCGATGAAAAGGGTCGCCTTAGCCTTACTATGAAGGGCATTGAACAGTAGTAGATTTAGGTATGTAGCGCTTACCTTTGTAATGCGCTACACTTAAGATGAATTAACCGTAAGGAGCTCACAGTAGTGAACGACCAGCCACAAACACCAACGCCTGATATGCAAAATAAGCCTGAAGATGTAGTCGAGTCGCCGGTCGTTGAGGCTCCTTCTACACCGATGTCGGCAAGTGGTCAGCAGCCAGCAGCTCCAAATACACCACCACCCAATTCAAAGAAGATGCGTACTATTCTTCTTGTGATTGTTGGTGGCATTTTAGTTTTTGGTGTTGCTGTGGCAGTGGTATACTTTATGTTCTTCTATGTTTCAAAAGCGGATTATAAAAGCGCTGAGAAACAAACGAATGCTGCAATTGCGGCATACCATAAAGCGGACGATGCGGCAGAAGAATGGTCAGCAGCGGTTACGGATGCCTCTTCGACGGATCGTGATATTGCAAGCAAGAAGACCGCATACAATGATGCAAACACGGCGTATAAATCAGCTGTTGGCGAGCTGTCCGGTATGCGTGCATTAAAAGATGGCAAGGTGAAAACTTCTTACGATGCGTTTGCGACTAAAAATAACGCTGCGGCTGCTAATAATGACAGTATGGCAGAGGCAATGCCAGCCGTACGTACGATGGTTGTAGAATGCAATAATGCTGATACAAGCAGTATGGATGCAAGTGACCTTTCGACAATTGCTGATACCTGGGACAAGGCGTTCACTGGCTGTACGAAGGCTATTAAAGAGTTGAGTTCTGCGAAAAACAGCGACGCTGCAACAGTTGGTAAAAAACTCGAACAGTACTTTAGCGAAATGCGTACTGACATTGTTGCGCTTCAGGCTGCATATATTGCTAAGGATGAAGCGGCATTTACAAAAGCATATAATGCTTTTACTGATGTTGAGGATAAGTATAACTCCGATGAAAGTCTCAAGAATGTGAAGAAGCATCAGGACAGTCTGACACCGCTGACAGAGCTTAATAATCTTTTGACGGCTATCCGTTCCCGCGAGTAAGATGACAAAGCAAGAGCAGATGAGTGAGTTGCAGGAGCGGCTGCTTGGAGCAGATATTACTCCGGAACTCCGTAAAACTGCTATACAGCTTGTGATGGGAGATGGCAACCTTGATGCTGACATCGTGTTTATCGGTGAAGCACCTGGTAAGAATGAGGATGAGCAAGGGATTCCATTTGTTGGAGCAGCTGGGAAGTTCTTGAACGAGATGCTTGGGGCCGCGGGCATGCAGCGAAGCGATGTGTATATCACTAATATTGTGAAGTACCGCCCGCCAAATAATCGTGACCCATTGCCTGATGAAAAGAAGGCCTTTTGGCCGTATTTACTGAAGCAACTACAGATTATTAAGCCAAAGATTATTGTTACCTTGGGTCGGCATAGCATGGAATATTTTTTGCCGGGTATGTATATCAGTAAGATCCACGGTGAGCCGAAGCGTATTAAATTTGGTGATGAATCGATTATTATCGTTCCACTTTATCACCCCGCGGCAGCACTGTATAATGGCGGACTGCGCGAGACGCTACTCGATGATTTTAGTCGTATTCCTGAAATTATTAAAAAGATATAGTGACAAAAATGTAGCCGAGACAATCTCGGCTACAAAAGTGGTGTGGAACTGGAATACCATTATTCTGCAAGTGAGCGAATCGCAAGGGCTCGCGATAGGGTGACTGCACCTACAACCAATGCCCATAATCCGAGCACCCAGGTGAATACTAACGCACTATCTGCTGGATATGACCAAGTGAGCAGGCCGGCTACAATGCCGAGCGCGCCGGTGATATACCAATGAAGTTGATTCCCGTCGCGGCTATAAAATAGCCCGATTAGGGCATCGACAACTCCTCGAAGTAGCAAGGTCCAGCCTATCAATAGTGCGAAGGCAGTGACTGATATATCTGGATGCTTTGCAAGGTACACTCCAAGGCCAAGGAGTAGGACGCCTACGAGCAGTGATAACCACCAGTTATCGCGTTTGCCCGCAGCGCTGAAGCCCTCAAAGAGCTCCACTAAACCATATATAACGACAAATACCGCGAATACACCAACGAGCCCTGCTAGTGTTAATCCCGGATAGAACAACGTTACTAGGCCGAAAACGACCAACATAACACTGACTACGACAAACAGCCACCACAAACTGCCTGCGTATCCCTTAATTTCTCGTGCCATAACATATCCTCCTTTGAATGTTGTTATAACACTTTCATTATAGACCCACGCAGGCAGAAATGGTTATACTTTTTACATCATTTTTAGCAAATTGTTAGCTATTTTTTGCTAACAAGTTTGCCATCAGATAGGGTAAAGGTGCGATCGGTTTTGCCGGCGATGTCGAGATCGTGGGTGACGACGACCACGGTAGTGTTTTCACTGCGGCTGAGTTTATGAAGCAGGTCGAAAATCATTTTGCCGTTTTCGCTGTCGAGATTGCCGGTGGGTTCGTCGGCTAAGATTAATTTTGGCTGATTAGCAAGTGCGCGGGCAATGCTGACTCGTTGCTGCTCACCGCCAGATAGCTTACCCGGCTTACGCTGTTCGCGTCCATCGACAATGCCAACTTCTTCGAGGAGCTGCACGGCACGGTCTCGGCGCTCTTTTGGTGGAACATGGGCGAACTCCATGGGGAGCATCACGTTTTCAACTGCGGTAAGGTTTGGTATAAGATTGTAATTTTGGAATACAAACCCAATTGATGTATTGCGGTAGCTAATGAGCTTGTGGTCGCTGAGCTTGGCGATGTCGGTATCGCCAATTTCGATTGAGCCGCTTGTTGGAGTGTCGAGGGCACCAAGTACCCCTAGGAGGGTACTCTTACCGGCGCCAGATTTACCAACGATACTGACGAACTCGCCATCGTTTACGGTAAATGATAGTTTATTAAGGGCCGTGACGGTGTCGTCACCTTGTTTGAACTGCTTTGTTACATCTTTTACTACTAACATTATTCATTCCTCATGGCATCTGCTGGCTTAATTTTGCTAATCATCAATGATGGGGCTGCGCTACCGAGAACGGCGATAACAAGTGCGAGCGCTGCGCCTTCGGCAAGTGTTGCGCCACCGACTGAGGCTTGGATATTCTCGATTGCCTTGCGGCTTGCTTGGCCAAACTGACCAGGGCCACCAAAGCTCATTACACGTCGGCCACCACCCATTTGTGTGTCGGAGGCACCTGAGGAGGTGCTCGTTGAGTCGTTTGAGACAAGAGCGTTTGTTAGTGGAGTTGCCGCAGCCACGCCGATGCCAGTACCGACGACCAAAGCAATTGCAGTGAGCGTAATAGCCTCAATGACAAACTGCCACATGATTACAATATTTGAAGCACCGATGGCTTTCATGACGCCAATTTCACGACGACGTTCGCGCACTACCATAATCATCGTAAGAAGGATGATTATTGCACCTGCAATTACTGCGCCGATGAGGCTGAACAGGGCAATACTTGCAACACTTTCGAGCGGCTTTGTGGTTGCCGCAGCGATGTCGGCGCTATTAGTTACGTCGGCTGCTGAACCGAGCTGGCTCTTGATGGTATTTGTTACGCTTGTCAGATTGTCGCTCGAATCGATCGTAACGGTTGCACTGGTGATATCGCCAGATTGGCTCGAAAGCTTTTGGAGTGTTGAAAGGGGAGTGTAGACCCCATCATTGTTGAATGTGTTGCCGGCATCATAAATACCAACAACTGTGAAGGTCGTGCTATAGGCGGTGAAAGTTGAGCCAACACTGAGGCTATTTTTGTCGGCAATTTGAGTGCCAACGACCGCGACGTTTGCTTCTTTGCTGGTGTCAAACATTTTGCCGCTCTTCCAGGTAAGGCTGGTTGAGCCCTCGGTCTTAATTGCTGACTCGTCGTTCGTACCAGTGATTGTTACTGGCATAGTGAATGTCGTAGTGCCGCCGCTCGTGCTATCTTCGTCTGCACTGTGGAAGACCATTGTTGGGCCGGCACCTACGCCACTATTGTTAGCGTTGCGGTTGCCGAGGCTACCTGGATCAATGCCTGACTTCAGAGAGGTGTTAGATGACGTTAGACGGTCATTTAATGTCTCAACTACCTTTGTAACGTGACTAATCTTTGCAACTTTCGCGAGCTGATCGCTCGTAAGGGGATTGCCGCCGCCATCGAAACCGCGCATACCAGCAGGCGAGACGGTGATCGTGTTACCTGTATTAGCTTTTACGGATGCAATTTTATCTTGTACTGCTTGGCGCGCAGCAAGCATCGCAATGACGAGCCCGATACTGAGCGCCAAGATGATGATAATAGATCCACTTCGTACGGTGTTGCGAAAGGCATTTCTTATTCCCCGGGAGATGATATTCATTTGATATTCCTCTTAATGTTACCAGTATGCCTTCACGATACGGACCCCGACTTAGTGCTTGCTTAAGTGCGTAGTGGCTTGCCAAAACGCCCCCCATGAGGTATAATAGGAAGCGACTTATAGAAGGAAGGGTAGGCTCCTCGCACTCATACGCCAAGGCTTCGCCACCGCTTCCTCCTCTGAATTCTTATTATTGACATTATTTTTATTAACCAAAAGGAGAAAATAATATTATGGGACAACGACGTCTCGCAAAACCAAACGCTGACGACGCGGCAAAACGGCCTAATAATCAGCCAAAACCAAAGTCAAACAACTCAGTTTTAAATGCGACCACTACTCGTAAAGGTGAGGTATTTCGTGCACAACGCCGCATTTCTGAAGGTGTTAATATGCAGGCGAGCCAGCATATTATTAATGTACCGGTGAACAAGTCGCGCTTTAATGGTTACGACGGTAAACAATTCAGCCTTAGTATGCAGCCTAAAAAGCCACGCTCAGCGCGTCCAACACTAAAGATTATTCCTATCGGTGGTGTTGGCGAAATGGGTATCGGTAAGAACATGACAGCTATTGAATACGATAACGACATAATTGTTATTGATATGGGCTTCTTGTTCCCAGGTAGTGATTACCCAGGTATCAACTACATTACGCCAGACACAACCTGGCTTGAAGAGAACAAACATCGTATTCGCGGCCATGTATTCACTCACGGACACCTTGATCACATTGGTGCATTCCGCCATATCGCACCAAAGCTGCCTGCGCCGGTGTTTGCAAGTAAGTTTACGCTTGGTATGTTGCAGCGCACGATGGAGGAAACTGATGGCAGCTTTACCCCTGACTACCGTGAACTTAACCCAGAGGCACACGATATTGTACAAGTTTGTGATTCATTCAGTATCGAGTTGGTACGTGTGAACCACTCAATTCCTGACGCAACAGCAGTTGTGGTGCGAACCCCAGTTGGTAATATTTTGGCATCAGGCGACTGGCGTATCGAGGAGAACCCGGTTGATGGCAAGAAGTTCGACTTCCCACGTATCTCTGAGATTCAGCAAAAAGAAGGATTCTTGGTATTTCTTAACGAGTCAACTAACTGCGAGTCTGACGGCACTCACACACACGGCGAGTTCGATATTCAGCACAGCATGGGCGAGGTAATGGATAAATATCCAAACAGCCGCGTGATTATCTCGAGCTTTTCAAGCCAGCTTCACCGTATGCAGCTGATTCTTGATGAGGCACAAAAGCATGGGCGCAAGGTTGCCTTTGCTGGATTCAGCATGATTCAGAACCTTGAAGTTGCACTTCGCACGGGTGCAATCAAGGTGCCAAAAGACACCGTCATGAAGATGGAAGACATTATTAAGCTTCCTGATAGCAAAATTACGATTGTTTGTACTGGTAGTCAGGGTGAGTTCTCTGCGGTATTGAACCGTATGGCGACAGGTGCGCACAAATACATCAAGATTAAAGGTAGCGACGTTGTTGTCTTTAGCTCAAACCCAATCCCTGGTAACGAAAAGTATGTTGTTCGTACGGTTGATGGTTTGATGCGTGAAGGCGGTGAGATTATCCAGAATGGCAAAACACACCTTACGGGTATTGGTCCGCTCCACCTTTCGGGCCACGGGTATTATGAAGATCATATCCGTGTGATTAATGCCGTAAATCCAACCTACTATATTCCGTACCATGGTGAATTCCACATGCTTGTGCATAACGCCGAGCTTGCCGAGAAGGAATGTGGTATCACTCGTGATCGCATTTTTGTATGCGATGCTGGTGATATCGTAGAATTCGACCACGAGGGTGCTCGCAAGATTGGTCGTGTCCACGTTGGTGGTGTGATGTACGATGATGCGGGTGAGGTTGTGAGTGAAGTAGTGCTTAAAGACCGTATCCACATGTCACAAGAAGGTATGTTCGTGGTTGTATTGACTGTTCAACGCGGTAGCGGCCGATTACTTACCAGCCCAGACATTATTAGCCGTGGGTTTATCTATCTCCGCGATAGTGAAGAACTTATGGGCATGATTCGTGCATACATTAAGCAAAAGGCAGCACGCGCATTTGCTGGCAAGTACGATATTGAAGTTATCAAGAAGGAAATTAAAGACGAAGTTACGCACATTTTGTACGACCAGACTCGTCGCACGCCAATTGTTATCCCTGTGATTAACGAGATTGGCATGAATAACCGCCAAGGCGGCAAGGGTAACGCGAACCCAGCGAACGAAAGTGAGCAGACTCCGCCACAGCGTCAGGGTATGGCCGCGGCGCAGCGCCGTAAATTCCCACCACGCCAGGTGCCAGATTCAGAGGTACAAATGCCTCGCGAGCCACGCGAATCTGCAACGATCTAAGCATAGCCAGTATTGATTTTTGTTGTAATTTATGCTACTATAAGGGTATACAGATATACAACAGATGTCGATTGACATACAATAGATAAAAGTTATGGCAAAAAAGCGAAAAACCACTAGGGGACGAAAGACTAAGAAAATGGATTCACCGCAGCACGAGCTGCCGAGTGGTTTTTGGCGTCAAGTTTCGGCGATTCTCTTAATTGCACTTTCATTATTGCTTGTTGTGTCGTGGTTTGGTGGTGGCGGGCAACTGCTTAACTGGATGCGTGATTTCTTCTTGAGCGTGCTTGGCTCGGCGACCTACATCGTGCCAATCATTGCAATTTATGTTGCCGTTCAAACCTTGAAAGCTGAAGACAATCGATTGCCGTTAATGACGAAGTTTTCAGCGGTGCTTATTGTAGTCTGGACGAGTGGCCTCACAGGGTTATTCCGTACAGTAGGTGAGCCGTCGACTGGCGGCGCTATCGGTGATGGACTGAACAATGCGATGCTCGCACTTGTAAATATGCCAATTGCTGTGTTTATTTACCTTCTCTTTATCCTTATTACTGGTATTTTCTTCCTCCGTGTTTCATTCCGGGATGTTGGATACTTCTTGGCTCGCCTTGTTGGCCGCGCTGAAAGTGGTGAAGACGCTGCGAATGTTAGCGTGATGCGTAAGGCGGCCTCGGCTGACTCAAAGGAGAGTGGCCCACTCTCTGCAGACTTTAAGCTAAATGCTGGTGTGCCAATGATGGATTCTGAGGATCAGAAGCCGGCTAAACTAAGCAGTCTTAAGAATAGTGTGAAGCAAGATAAAGAAGCTGAAGAGAAGGTAGCGATGCTTGCCGTTAGCGATCCTAACTGGAAATTCCCAGAGCTTGAATTGCTTGAGAAGAAGCAGTCTCCGGCAGATGCTGGTGATATCAAGCAGAATGCACATGTGATTCAGGATACTTTGCGCGAGTTCAGTATTGATGTAGAGATGGAAGGTGCAAACATTGGGCCGAAGGTGACACAGTACACTCTGAAACCACCTGCCGGTATTAAGCTCAGTCGTATTACTGCGCTTGAAACTAATATTGCGCTGAACCTTGCGGCGAGCAGCCTTCGTATGGAAGCGCCAATCCCAGGCCAAAAGGCTGTTGGCATTGAGGTGCCGAACAAGCGGGCAGCTGACGTGCGCATTCGCGGCATCTTAGATAGTAACGAGTGGCGTAGGTCTGACGAGCCGCTTGGGTTTGCTATTGGTAAAGACATCGCCGGCGCGGCAGTTGTGGGCGAACTTAACAAGATGCCTCACCTACTTGTCGCCGGGCAGACTGGTAGCGGTAAATCCGTGATGATTAACACGTTGCTTTGTAGCTTGCTGTATCGCAATGCACCAAGTGATATGAAGTTGATTTTGGTTGATCCTAAGCAAGTGGAAATGGCGCCATACCAGGATATTCCGCACTTGCTAACACCTGTAATTGTTGATCCTGAAAAGACTGTGAGCGCACTTAAATGGGCTGTGAACGAGATGGAGCGACGCTATACACTGCTTGCTGAAGAACGTGTTCGTGACATTAAGACTTACAACCAAAAGGTAAAGAATAAGTCAGTCAGTGTACCTGATGAAGATGGTAATATGCAGCAGGTTGATGAAGGAACAATGCCATACATTGTGATTGTGATTGACGAGCTTGCCGACCTGATGATGGTTGCTGCGCGCGACGTTGAGGCGCTGATTGTACGCATCGCCCAGAAGGCGCGTGCCGTCGGTATTCACTTGGTGCTTGCGACACAGCGCCCAGATGTGACGGTGATTACTGGTTTGATTAAAGCTAACGTGCCAGCGCGTATTGCCTTTACGGTAGCAAGCCAAGTGGATAGCCGTACCATCCTTGACCAGGTAGGTGCTGAGAAGCTTCTTGGCCAGGGTGACATGTTGATGAAGACCGCAAGTATGCCAAAGCCAAAGCGTATTCAGGGTGCATGGGTAATGGATGATGAGGTGATGAAGATTACTGATCATTTGCGCTTGCAATCACCACCACAGTATAACGATGAAATTATCTCGCAGCCTGTGCAGTTGAATGGCAAGGGTGGTGTAGTGATGGACTTTGATAATGAAGGTGGCGACAGTATGTTCCGAGATGCTTGCCGTGTTGTGATTGAGACGCGCAAGGCAAGTACAAGCTTGCTGCAGCGTAAGTTACGTATTGGCTACGCCCGTGCCGCACGTATTATCGAAGAGATGGAAGAGCAGGGTATTATTGGCCCAGCAGATGGTGCGCGCCCACGCGATGTGTTGATTCATAGTATGGATGAGATTGATGGCGGTGGGGCTGACGTTGAAGTGTAGTTGGCGCAGGAAAAGTTAAAGCCCTTTTGTCCTTTCTCTATTGAAGGTACCGTTACACGCCTAAAACCCCTTGGTTTTCCAAGGGGTTTTAGGGTTGCACTTCGCTTTTAGTACCATTCAATGGAGGAAGGACAGCGGGCTGCTTTTTAATCGCTACGCGGCTTTGTATTCACCGAGTAATGTGACTTGATGATCATTTTGTTCGATTTGCTCGACAAGTTTGTAGAGCTGCTCGCCAGCACAGTCGACAACCATGAAGAATTTGTAGTGCCATGGCTGGCCGACGATTGGCTGTGATTGGAGTTTTACGAGATTGATATTTGCATCGGCAAATACTTGGAGGACTTCGACGAGTGCACCAGGTTTGTGGCTGGTCGTAACGACGAGTGATGAGCGTGAGACGGTTTCGGCGAGATTTGGCTCAAGTACTAAGAAGCGGGTGATATTATCGGGATTGTCTTGAATGGACAGTTGAATGATTTCGGCTTTGTAGAGCTTTGCAGCTTGTTCGCCGGCGATGGCCGCCATGTGCTTTTCGCCAGTGTTTTTAACATATTCAACGGCGCCAGCGGTATCGAAAAATTCGATAAGCTCGGCATGAGGTAAGTGCTTGGCGAGCCACTTTCGACACTGAGCGAGGGCGACGGGGTGCGAATAGACTTCCGTTATGTCGCTGAGCTTGGTGCCAGGCAAACCGATCAGCGCCTGCTCGATGGCGAGCTTGATTTCACCAACGATTGGTGCCTCGCAATCTTCTATATATTGATATACCTGGTTAATGCTGCCATAGAGGGTGTTTTCGACTGCTGTAATGATGGCATCGGCTTCGCCATTTGCGTAGGCGTTAAAGACATCGCCAAATGTGGTGCAGGGGAGAATGTCAACGGATGCACCATACCATTGCTGTGCGGCTTGCTCGTGAAATGAGCCGGCCTGACCTTGAATTGCTACTATCATCACAAATAATTGTAGCACTTCTCTTGACATCGTGCTTGGAGGGGAGTAAAACAAGTGTAACTAGGCTCGAAAGGCAGACAAATGAAACACACAGAATTACTCGCAAAACCTAATACAATTGAGGCTCCAGAACCGGTTATTGCAGAGCCCGAAGCATTGAAAAGTGCGGAGCATGAGTTATCACTTGCGCAAATGCTTGGTAAAAAAGTTTGTGATGAAGTCCAGGGGTTGCGGGGTGTTTATCAGGAACGATTACAGGGTTATACGATTCACGTCGGAAACCGTATTTTTGAAGATGAGGGGTTTGTGACTCGTCGCTATGCAGAATCAGATGGAGCCGAGGTTGCTGCTGAAGAATACTATCTGCACTTTACTAGTCATGATGTGGGCAGGAAGAGCGAGTTCGGTCCTTTAGAGCAGACGATTGTTCGTATTGTAACTGATGATGGCGAGCAAGAACTCTATGTAGATGAAGAGGGCAATGCACGAGTGATGTACCGAGAAGGTGCTGATGGAGAGTGGCGGCTTGTATCATCCCAGACTGCAGAAGATTGGGCTGGTGAGCTTTCGCACCGTGCGCTGATTGCGGCGGTACGCCATGGTGCACGAACGCCAGAGGAGAAGGAAGCGGCTAATGCTGAGGCTCGAGAATTGCTGCGCAAGCGATTTCCTATGTTCGGTTTGCACGAGACGACCGTAGAGTAGCTTTTTTGTGAAGTTTGGGTTATAATATATCTGTTATTAACCTAAGGTTGCCTGAGACAAGGTAACCATCCGTACGGATCCCAAAGGAGGTTTTACGGTATGAAAGAATATGAGCTAACCGTTCTTATTCACCCAGATCTAGAAGTTGATCTGGAAGCACCACTTGCAAAGGTGCGCAAATTAGTCACAGATAACGGTGGTGAGATCGTTTCTGAAGACAACTGGGGTAAGAAGAAAATGGCTTACCGCATTAAAGGCGAGGAATTCGCTGTATACGTTGCACTTGATGTAAAGTTGCCTGCAACTGCACCACTCAAGATTAGCAACACGTTAAACATCACTGAAGAAGTCCTTCGCTACCTGCTCGTTACTGTTGACGAGAAGGGCCGTGCATTGCTCGAAGAAGCAAAGAAGCGCGCTGCTGAGAACGAAGACAACGATACTTCAGAAGAGTAGTAACAAAGTGGAGGAGGCCTATTATGGCTAAGGGGTTTAATAAGGTAATTTTGATGGGTAACCTGACACGGGATGTCGAAATGCGAACGACAACTGGTGGTCAGAATGTTGCTAATTTCAGTCTTGCAGTAACACGCAGCTGGAAAGGTCAGGATGGTCAAATGCAAGACCAGACGAGCTTTATCAACTGTGTTGCATGGGGTAAACCAGGCGAAATCATCGCGCAGTACGTTCAGAAGGGCGCACCACTTCTCGTGAGTGGCCGTCTTGACCAGCGTAGCTACCAAGATAAGGACGGTAATAACCGTCAGGCAGTTGAAGTTGTCGTTGAGGACTTTAACTTTGTCGGTGGTGGTCGTGGTGATGATGCGGGTGCACCAGCTCGCTCGAGTTCATCAAGCAGCAAATCAAACGATGTAGTAATTGAAGATATCGATGACAAGCCAATCGACTTGTCGGAGATTCCATTCTAGGAGAATGTTAATATGGTAAAGCGATTTAAGAAGGATACTCCAGTATACTTTGACTACCGTGACGTAAAGACACTTTCACGTTACATTAATATCTACGGCCAGATCGAGCCAGTTGCAAAGACTGGTCTTAGCGCTAAGCAACAGCGCCAACTTGCAGTAGCTATTAAGCGCGCGCGTCACTTGGCTTTGATGCCTTTCGTATCACACGGCTAGTGTGAGAGCGCTCCGCGGCGCATATCGACGTTGTAGGCTGCGGTTCTCCCGGGTAATATGTAAAATATTGCTTGGGTCCAGAGCCTTGCTTACGCCTTGATCTGCGTCGCATAGCATCTCTCACCCCCGCGATTTTCTATACGACACTTGAAAACAAAGTAAAGGAATAATGTTTATGTACCAACCAACTGATTTGAAAAAAGGCGTCGTTTGCCAGATTGAAGGCCAGCCATTCCGCGTGATTGAATACAACCAGAAGGTGATGGGTCGTGGCGGTTCGATTGTGAACGTAAAGCTAAAGAACCTTATTACCGGTGCGGTAATCCCAAAGACGTTTAAGGGCCAGGAAAAGGTTGAAGCAGCTGAAGTGAGTAGTCGCACTGTACAGTACCTATACACTGATGGTGAGACTTACTTCTTTATGGACCCAGAGACATTCGAGCAGTTTGAACTTTCTGCCGATTTGATGGACGATGCAAAGGGATTCTTGAAGGAAGGTGAAAACCTTAGTTTGCAGTTCTTTGGTGAGCGCGTGATTAACGTTGAACTTCCTAAGAACATTTACCTTGAAGTAACTTACGCAGAAGATGTGGTAAAGGGTGACACTACCAGCAACGTGCTGAAAGATGCTACGCTTGAAACCGGTGTAATCGTAAAAGTGCCTGCATTTATCAAAACGGGTGACATTATCTCGGTTGATACTGCAACTGGCGAATATCGCGAACGCAAAAAGTAGGCGGCCCGAGATGAAACAGCGGCTTGATCAACTACTTGTCCAGCGAGGGCTCGTGCCGACGAGGTCTCAAGCAGAGAGTTGGATTAAGCTCGGTAAAGTAATGGTTGATGGTAAGGCTGTGACGAAGCCTGGGTTTTTCGTGTCTGATTCTGCCAAGATTGTGCTGACCGCCGAGGAGCAGTATGTAAGTCGTGCCGGATTGAAGCTTGCGAGCGTGGCGGGTAAATTCAATATTGATTTTGCTGGTAAGACGGTGCTTGATGTCGGCTCATCTACTGGCGGTTTTACGGATTATTCGTTACGAAATGGCGCAGCCAAGGTGTATGCTGTGGATGTCGGTACCGATCAGCTACATCCGTCGCTTCGCGGTGATGCCCGTATTGAGCTGCACGAAAAGACAGATATTCGTGATTTTACCCCAACGACCGTACCAGAAATTGTGGTGATGGACGTGTCATTTATTAGTGTACGTCAGATTTTGCCGCATCTTGCACAAATTGTGAGCCCAGCGACGGATATATTTGTGATGGTGAAGCCGCAGTTTGAGGCAAGCCGGCAGCAGATTACGAGTAGCGGGGTCATTAAGAACGATAGTGTGCGTCGCACGATTTTGCGCGACTTTGAGGTGTGGACGAAGAGTTACTTTAGGATTATTGATAAAGCAGATAGTGACGTGAA